>Ga0154725_1155_pt1 | contig 8826 bp, 6 predicted proteins | sample Rifle2008BG16ft_FD_105733 | JGI IMG/M metagenome (GOLD analysis project Ga0154725, IMG submission 105733) | Deltaproteobacteria bacterium RBG_16_49_23 | reverse complement strand
GATCCATTTTATTGAGGGTGATATAACCGACGACAAAAGGGATCAGTGTTCCCAGATCGCCAAAAGCGCCCGCAAATTCCATTTTGTTATAATCATTTCCCCATAACCGCATGGTCTGCCCCTTCTATTTCAATAGTCGATCATGAAACTTCTGTCTAAACCGTTTCTCCACAATCGCCTGAAGGTCCTCTAAAAGGGAATCCGCCATCTCGATAAATGCTTTTCCTTTCGGGGTCAGCCGGGCCCCTCCCCCGTCCTTCCCGCCCAGCTTTGTTTCGACCATTTTAAACCCAGCCCGTTGTTCGATCCTCTTAATCGCACCCCAGGCATGTCGATAGGACATCCCGAATTCATCAGCCGCCCGCTGAATGGAACCCAGTTGATCAACAGCCTGAAGCAGAGCGGTCTTGCCGCCTCCTGCCACCACTTCGCCCTTGTTCTCAATCCAGAATTTCGCCTTGATCTTCATCAGAAACCTCCCCGGAAGAGAATTGTCCTAACGATATGCTAATAAAAACATATTGTCAAGAAAAAGTGGATACCATTTCAAGGTAACGTCAAAGTCAGACTTACATTGCCGAATTCATTTTGGAAAAGTCCTGAACCGAAAATCCCCCCTCGCCCCCCTTTTTCAAAGGGGGGAATTTAAAGTCTCCCTTTGTAAAAGGGAGATTTAGAGGGATTTTGCCAAACGGAATCTATTCGACTTTGACGTAGCCCTGGGGTGCCTTTTTAAGAATGTCGAATAGGTTTCCCTTAAGGTTTTAATTTCTGGGTCGGGGTAAGATGATAGAAGGGGCCTTCTTCATAAACAGGCTTCTTATAGACCTTTTCTAAACCGGTTCCAATAAAGGGGAGCGTCAGGATGATCTCCTGTCTTTCATCGGTGCTATAGCCCACGATCTTCATCATGAGGGAATAGGGTCTTGTGCCTGGGAGAAACCGTTTCTCCTCCAGGACAACTCTTTTCAATAAACCTCTCAGGTCGTGGAAAGGTTTTGAGTCCAAAATCGTTTTCCCCTCTGCCTTGCCAAGAAGGTGGTAATGCTCCATTAATTGACCGCTCAATTCAAAGAAATCACCGGTCTTGGGCCAAGAGTCCGTCTCTTGTTTAAAGTTTTTCAAAGTCAACTCTAATTTGGATATTCTCTTTTCCACCTCGCCATCCAGGGCTGTTTCTCCGTCCCAAAAAACAGGCCGTCCTCCATCGAGGCCGTATTTCTCCGGATCGAGGTAGGCCATCGTCCTGCTATTTGAGTTGAGGTAGTAAAGGGAAATATGGAGATGGGGGGTTTGAGCCCATCGATATTCTATTGGGCCCAGGCCTGAATTTCCGGAGAGGGCTACGATCTCCCCTCTTCTTAATGGCCGGACGCCTCCTCCCAAATACTTCATCACCTCTCCGGAGAGGTGAAAAGTCTCATCGACAAGAGCTCTGTCGAGGTGACCAAAGACGATGCGGTAGCCTGGATGAAAGATATCGACCAGCAGAATATATAACGATTCATGCTCGTCTTTCGTGTGCTGTCTAAAATAGGAGGCCGTCATCGGAACGAGCGGGGTTCCTATAGGAACGTCATAATCCACACCCGGAGTGACGGCGGATCCCTGGATGTGCCCCTGAAAATGGCTGAGGCCTCCGTATCGGGGAGACCACTTAATGGGCGGGCCATAAATGGGGTCCCAGTCTCTGGTCAGCGCCTTATAGCGACCGGTTTTCAGCGTCTCGTCCAGACCGGGGGCGCCCTTATGCAGATTCGCACAACCGGGAAAGAAAAGTCCCCCTGCTGCCGCAGCAATGGCTATCTTCCCTGCCTGCTTTAAAAAATTCCTCCGAGTATGCATAAACAAATTATCACACATCTCTCAACGTCGGGCAACGGATAGGGGTCGCACCTTCATTTTCCATTTCCAGCCCTATGCCTCCTTGATTTAACCCTCCAATTTCTTTTAAGATGTTGCTGATGAAAGGCTTTTTTAATCAACTTTTACGAATCGATCTTTCAAAGCAAAAGACGACGGTTGAGCCCATTCCGGATTCGATTCTCCGTTCCTATCTGGGTGGAAAAGGGTTGGGATCCCATCTTCTTCTGAAAGAAAATCCACCGCATGTGGATCCTTTTTCCCCGGAAAATCGTCTAATCTTCACGCTGGGACCGCTGGCAGACACCCCTTTTTACGGCTCCAGCCGTTTTGCCGTCTTCACTAAATCGCCCCAGACAGGGATTTATTCAGAATCCTATTCAGGAGGAAAGATTACCTCTTCGATGAGCCGGACGGGATATGATGCCATTATCATCGAAGGGAAATCGAATCATCCCATCTTCCTTGAGATCACCGACAGGGAGGTCCTTTTTCACTCTGCCTCTCAACTCTGGGGAAAAGAGACTTACGAGGCAGAGGAGGCCATTCTTAAAAAGGTTGGGATGAAAGAGGCCGGGGCGCTGGTCATTGGCCCGGCTGGAGAGAATCTCGTAAAATTTGCTGTTATTGAGATTGAACGCTGGCGCTCCCTCGGAAGGGCGGGAATCGGTGCGGTGATGGGATCGAAGAAGTTAAAAGGAATCGTCTTCCACGGAAAAAAGCGGAGGGAAGTTGCTGATCTTCCCTCTCTCAAAAGATTGTCGCAGACGTTTAAAGATCGAGTCAAGGACAATCAGATCGTTCACATGTACAAAAAGTACGGGACTCCCATGCTCGTCTCCATCATGAATACCATCGGAGCCTTTCCCACTCAATACTGGTCGAAGGGGACCCTCGATGGATGGGAAGGCATCAGTGCGGAAAGTCTGATGGAGCGCTGTGAGGTCACTCCCTCAGCTTGCCCCCACTGTTTTATGGCCTGCGGGAAGATGTCCCGGGTCAAGAAGGGAAGGCATCGGGGCCTTCGTATCATGGGACCTGAATACGAGACCATCTATGCTTTCGGTGGACTCTGCATGGTCAAATCCATCGAGGAGATTATCTATCTCAATGATCTCTGCGATCGTCTTGGAATGGATACGATCACCGTAGGAAACATGGCCGCCTTTGCCATCGAGGCTTCTTTAAAGGGGAAGATAAGGGATAAACTCCGCTATGGGGATGTCGATGCGATCGCTGAGATTTTAAAAAAGATTGCCTATCGAAGAGGAGTGGGGAAAGTTTTATCAGAAGGGGTTCGCCATGCCGCATCCGTCTGGGGGATGGAGAATGAGGCGATTCATGTGAAGGGTTTGGAGCCTGCTGGATTTGACCCGAGGGTCTTGAAGGGAATGGGACTGGCTTATGCCACCTCGGATCGGGGCGCCTGTCACTTGAGGGCCACCTTCTACAAATCGGAACTCTCGGGACAGATTGATCCTGAGCAGATCAGGGGCAAGGCCCGCCTCTTCATCGATTACGAGGATAAGATGACCCTCTTCGATGCACTCATCCTCTGCCGTTTTTATCGGGACCTCATCACCTGGACCGACATGGAGGAGATCCTCCGGGCGACCTGTGGCTTTGATTTGAAAAAGAAAGAGCTAAAAATAATCGCCTCCCGGGTTATCAATTTGGCCAGGGATTTCAACCGGCAAGAGGGAGTGCGCAAGAAAGATGATAAACTCCCCCGTCGGTTTTTCCGGGAAGTTCTTCAGGAGACAGGGAAAACGATTCGACCCGATGAGCTGGGAGTGATGTTGAGAGAGTATTACCAGTTGAGGGGATGGAGATGATGCGCTTCCGAAGCTTGAAGGCAAAGATCCTTCTCAGCGTGATCATCGTGGTGGTAGTCATCGAAGGGGTCTTTCTCTATCTCAACATCAAGTCCCTTTCCGAACAGATGATTAACAAGACAGAAGAGGAAGCCTTCAACCTCAGTGAAACCATCCGGCTAAGCATCCGTTATGCGATGATGAAAGACCGGAGAGATGAATACCAGCGGATCATCGATGATGTGGCCCAGCGGAAGGGAATTTTGGAGGTCAGGATATTCAACAAGGCCGGGGAGATCACCGTCTCCTCAGACCGGACAAAAGTGGGAACGGTCGTGGATATGAAGGCGGAAGCTTGTTACGGATGCCACCGGGAGGATGAGGCCAAAGTCCTTCTTCCCTCCGATAGCAAAACCCGTGTCTATCATACGGAAACCCAGAGGCTTCTCGGCCTGATCAATCCCATCTACAATGAGCCTTCCTGTTATCCCTGCCATCCGAAAACCATCAATGTTCTGGGCGTCCTGGATACGATGATTTCCCTTGAGGAATTTGACAAGGAAAAAAACCAACTTTACAACCGGATGCTGCTCTCAGGGATTATCAGTGTGATTGTGCTTAGCCTTCTTTCGAGTCTGCTCTTCACCCGCTTCCTAAACCGGCCTATCGATAATCTTCTTGCGGCCACCAAAACGGCGGCTCAAGGCAATCTCGATCAAACCGTGGCCATCCGATCCCATGATGAACTGGGAGAGCTGGCTGGATCATTTAACAACATGATTTTGGAGCTGAAACGGTCCCGGGATGCAATTGAGGGATGGACGCAAACTCTGGAACAGCGTGTTCAGGAACGCACCCGGGAACTTCAGGAGGTTCAGGATCAGCTCATCCGCGCGGGCAAGATGGCCGCCCTTGGAGAGCTGGCGGCAGGGGTGGCCCATGAAATTAATAACCCTCTCACGGGTGTCCTCACCTTCAGTTCCTTGATATTAAAAAAGTTAGAAGAAAATCACCCCTGGAAAAAAGATATGGAGAACATTGTCCAGCAGACGACCCGGTGTCGAAATATCGTGAAGGGACTGTTAGACTTCGCCCGCCAGAGGAAACCCGACAAGAAAGAGTGGGACATTCACTTCCTCATTGATCGAACGGTTACGCTTGTTGAAAATCAGGCCCGTTTCCAGAATATTAAGATCGTGAAGGAGCTGAAGGCCGATATGCCGATGCTTTCCGTCGATGGAGATCAAATCCAGCAGGTTTTTATGAATATCATCATCAATGCAGCCGATGCGATAGGGGGAAATGGCGGCACACTCACCATCAAAACAGAATCCCATGATAAAATAGCTGAGATCTCTTTCACAGATACCGGGTGTGGCATGTCGAAAGAACATCTCTCCAAAATCTTTACGCCTTTCTTTACAACGAAGGAGACAGGAAAGGGAACCGGGTTGGGGTTGGCCATCACCTACGGAATCGTTCAAAGCCATGGCGGGGATATTGAAGTGGCGAGTGAAACAGGAAAGGGATCGACCTTCCGCATTAAACTCCCGGTCGAAAAACGGGAAACTCTCCCATCCCCCTCTTAACCCCCCTCTGTCCCCCCTTAAATTAAGAGGGGATGAAGGGGAGTTATTCTCCCCTTAAGATAAGGGGAGGTTAGGTGGGGTTATGATTATTTAATGTTCTTCATGAATTCGGCCATACGAATTTTGGTTTCTTCTTTCCCGAAGCCGATTGCTCCCAGAAGATGAGTCCCCCTTTGAACCACAAGAACCTCTCCCCGGTAATCATCCTCCCCCCTTAACGTATTTGATTCGAATTGATAAACTTTTCCTTTATTGGCAAGATCGCCCCCGTAATGTTTTAAAGCGTTTATCGCTTCCTGAGAATTCTTAAAAATAGCTACGAAGAATTTAAATTCTTTATCTTCAGTTTTCGCTTTATTTTTATCCTTAACCTTACCCTCAACCTCAACCTTATCTGTATACGTCCCCTGGAACCCTCTACCCAAAAATTTGCGCCCCAATAACCCCTCCGGGAAATATTGAATAGAACCCGGTTTGAGGCCATCCTTTGGGAAAAAACCGATCTCCCTGGGTGGAAGCGAGCGATCGGGGATTTTTTTGGAAATAAACTGAGACCAATCTCCTAAAAGGCCCGGATTCGATTCCGGTCCATAGAGCATGACAAAGTATTTTCCTTGATAGAAAAAACCTGACCGATCTTCAAAATAGGAGTCCAGCCCAACCCCGCCCGGGCGATCGCCGTTTCTGAACCTTGAGAATATTCCAAAGGCATGAAGCACACTTCCCATATCGTAAATATCCAGTTCGACCTGATTCTCTTTATCCTTCCGGTTCTGATAAACGGCGAAAACAGACTTCTGAAAACCATACTTGAAAAAGAGATCTGCCTGTCCGTTGATTCGCTCAAAGAGTGTCTTCTTTGTGTAGACCTGAGGTCCATCGATCAAGATCCATCCCTCAGGTAGATCTTTTTGTGGAATGAGAGACTGGAGAGGAGTCGCTCCTTCAGATAGGCTGTTCCAGGTCAAGAGAAGAAACAAAATAAAAAGGACGGCCGTTTTCATATTATTGGAAATATTTATACCCTGTAGGGGCGATTATCAATATTCTCAAATAATAAAGACATCTATTTGTAAAATCCCTCCTATCCTCCCTTTTCCTAAGGGAGGAATTACCCCTCTTTGGCAAAGTCGAATAGACCCGACCACGGGAGGGGCGAGGGGAGATTTTTCGATGCCTGTATCAATTCAACTATGAAAACCTTAGTAATGCCTGCACCAACCCAATTTGTGTTTTTACATCCATCCCTCTCCTGCAAACCACAGAGCAGGAGGAGCAATCAGAACAGAATTGAATATTTTGTGCAAACGTTCCTTCCTCTAAAACCTCCCGGATGAGTCGATCCTTTTCATAGCCATCGTGATACATGACAACCCTCATCAAGTCCTGATGGGAAACCCCGTTAGGGCATTCCCCGCTGCACCCCCCGCAAAAGGTACAGATCTTTCCCTGGAGGAAGCCATGATATTTCTTCAATTCAAGGATGTTCTGCTCCGTCAACAAAGTCCGCATGACCGCGGCGCACTCCTCTATCTCTTCGACGGTGGTGACTCCCGGTACAGCGCAGGATACATTCTGATCCATGAGCACATATTTAAGAGCCGCCTGGTGTGGACTAAGGCCTTTCATCTTCTCCTTCTTATACCCTCCTGCCTGGGTCTTCATGGCCACAATCCCTATCCCCGACTTGGCGGCAAGAGCAATGGCCTCCTTCAAACTCTTTGAATGGGTAAAATTATAGGAGACGAGCGCCACCTCATGAGTGCTCGATTTCGATGCCTCTATCAGGAGGGAAGCCATGTTGCTGTGGGACGAAAATCCGGTGAACCGTGCTTTTCCCTCTTTTTTCACCTTCGTCATGAATTCGAAAAGCCTTGGATTGGATACTTCTTTTGTTGAATTAAAATTATGCCAGATGAGAACGTCGATATAATCGGTCCGAAGCCTGCGGAGGCTTCTCTCCACCGAGGCCCTCATCTTCTTTTCATCGCCGTCATGGACTTTTGTTTGCAGGACGACCTGTTGGCGTTTCCCTTCGAAGACTTTCCCCACCATCTCCTCATTGCGTCCCCCCATGTAGCAATCTGCCGTGTCATAGAAATTGATGCCGAGATCAAAGGCCCGTTGAAGCACGGCGGGATCACTGCAGTTCATTACCCCCATACTTACAGCCGTCACCTTCAATCCGGTCTTACCCAGGGTTCGATATTCAAGGTTCGGTTTCTTTTCTGATGTTGCGAAAGATGACTCCGCCTTAAAAAGCCGGGAAACCCCTATTCCGATAAGGGCCGAGGACATGGTTTTGATAAACCTTCTTCGCTCCATCTCTTTTGAAGACATCTTAGCCTCCGTGACAAAAATGATTAATGGTTTTATTATTACCTCATTCGTTCCAATTTTCAATGACACCAAGAATGGATAAGATGTTACTAAGGAGTCCATAATTGAGAAGACGTACTCTTCTGAAAATCTCCCCCCTGCCTTCGCCGAAGCGGCTTCGCGCAGGCAGGTCGCCCCTCTTTGCCTGTCTAAGAACAGGAAAAGGATTACCAAAGAGGGGTAATTCCTCCCTTTGGCAAATGGTTCGGCACGCTCACCATCCTGAGCCTGTCGAAGGAGGGAGGGAAGGAGGGATTTATCTTCAGTGTCTATACAATTATAGACTGACTAATAATAAAAGAGCCAGTTAAAAAGTGTTATCTTAGGATTTCCATCGGGGGCCTCTTCTAAAATGATTATTCTCCATGCAACCTTTCTTGAAAGGGTATTTCTCCTGTGGGGAGAAATACCTGACAAACCTGAAACCTCGGTCGCTAAAAAACCAAGAAACAAATACAAGTTACAACATAGTCCAGCGAATCCAACACCTCTTCGCTATGATGCCGGCGCTGAGAAATTATCTTCGGTTCTCAAAGAAATCGGCTTCAATTTCAAAGTCACTAAAAAATCCATCCGACCGATGGTTGCCTGGCTTCCAACCGTGGACAATCAACCTGTCCCTTCCTCCCCACTCATCGGTGAGTCTCCGGAATCTGTTGGAGCGATGGCTCTGGTTCCCTGGAAAGTTACCGGCCTTCAATTACCTATAGCAAAGGCAATAGAATTTTTATGTCGATGCATCGGTAAGCAAATCCTGGGACCAGGGATGATTGTAGGGAAGGATCTTTCCTTCTGGTCAACAGCTTTACGATTCGCCGCCGCGCTCGTGACAAAGGAGCAGTTTCTTCCAGAGGTAAGCGAAATTCGTGGAACCCACTTTTCTCGTTGGAGGCCGATCTTCTCGGGGGTCGATAGTGAAAGGCCCTCAAAGCTTGGCAAATCTATGCCAGACGTTGCACGGGCATTGAGCTTCCAAGAAAAAGAAGCTTCGTCTCCCGCTCCCTCTTCTATTTCACTTCTCTCCAGTTTTATTAGCATCATGGTAGACCATCTCGTTCGGTCAGCAGGGAGAGAAGATTCCGGATACGCCCCTATTACTCAACGCCGCCACTTGAAGAAGATGGACGACTTTTACAGCATCCATGACCAATGGCTCAAGGCATTGTGTTCCCACGATGGCG
>Ga0154725_1083_pt2 | contig 8826 bp, 7 predicted proteins | sample Rifle2008BG16ft_FD_105733 | JGI IMG/M metagenome (GOLD analysis project Ga0154725, IMG submission 105733) | Deltaproteobacteria bacterium RBG_16_49_23 | reverse complement strand
AGGAGGAGATGGGAGAGCTGGAGGGTCACATCCGCGTCCTCACAACTGTAATCCCTGGCCCTTTCAAGATCGACCTGATCGAAGGTCATCCCCTTTGCTCCAGCCACCTCTTTGTAATCCGTCACTGCCCGATCCAAATACTCACGGCTGATCTCGCCGAGGTTGTGGTTATGTTTGGTGGGATTAAGAAGATAGGAGGCGATCATCGTATCGAAGGAAATCCCTCGAATACCGACACCGTAACGTTTCAAGACGATCCAGTCATATTTTATATTCTGCCCTACCTTCTTCACCCTTTCATCCTCCAGCAGAGGTCTTAACTCTTCCAGCACGCGGGGAAGTGGGAGTTGCTCGCCGTGCCGATGGCCGAGGGGGATATAGAAGGCCTGATGGGGAGTATGGGAGAGGCTGATCCCAACCAGACCAGCCCACACCGGATAGGGGGAGGTGGTCTCGATATCGATGGCAAAGCATTTCGATTCTCTCAGCTCCTGTAACAATGAGAGGAATTCCTCCTGGTTCGTCACCAGACGATAATCCCGGTCCGCCTGCCCTTGCGGAATTTCTTCAGGAAGATCCCTGAGAAGTTTATTGAACTCCAATTCTTTAAAGAGATCCCTGAGGCTTCCCGGGTCCGGAGAAGAGAGAGCGAAATCCTCTTTCCGGTAGGCGATGGGGACATCGGTATGGATCGTGGCTAACTTCCGGCTGAGCCGCGCCAGCTCGCCGTGGGTTTCCAATTTCTCCTTCAATTTTTTCTGGGGGATCCGGTCCAGGTGGTTTAAGAGATGATCGATCGACCCAAAGGTCTTGATCAATTCGATCGCCGTCTTCTCTCCGATTCCGGGGACCCCGGGGATATTGTCAATGGGGTCTCCTGCCAGGCCCATCACCTCCACGACCTGGTCAGGCCTTACACCGAAGCGTTCGATGACCTCCTCCTCCCCGAACCTTTTCTCCTTCATGGTGTCATAAACCTGAATCCGGTCGCCTACCAGCTGGAGGAGGTCCTTGTCTCCGGTGATGACCACCACATCGACTTCCGATTCCAAACCTTTTGCCACGGTCCCGATGAGATCATCGGCCTCATACCCCTCCATCTCCAATGTGGCTATGCGATAACCTCCGATGATCTTCTTGATATACGGAATCTGAGGAATGAGCTCCTCCGGCATAGCAGGCCGGTTGGCCTTATAGGCCTTAAAGGACTCGCTCCGGAAGGTAGGCGCCTTCGAGTCGAAGACAACGGCAAGATAGTCGGGCCGGTGATCTTTGAGCACCTTGAGAAGCATCTGGATAAACCCGTAAATCGCGTTGGTCGGAAGGCCTTTTGAATTGGAGAGGTGGCGAATGGCATAGAAGGCCCGGTAGATATAGGAGGAACCATCAATCAGAAAGAGTTTGGGACGATCAGGCATACTAAGGAGTCCATAATTGAGAAGACATATCATTCTTAAAATCTCCCCTAACCCCTCTTTTCCAAAGAGGGGGAATTCCTCCCTTTGCCAAAGGGAAGAAAAAATATCTCCCCCTTTTGCCCTCCGGGTCAGAGACCGCTCTCTCCGAGCCAGAGGCTCTTCTGAGCCGGAAGCTGGGTCGGAGACCAAAGGGGGATGAAGGGGGATTAGACACCCTTTTTCGAAGAGTTAAAATGATTTGGAATTTCAAATAGACCCTTTCGGATAATTATCTTTTTGATCTTTCGTTCCAATAGGATCAGGGACCATTCGTATGAACACGGTTTCCTCCGGAATGCTTGGCCACATACAAGGCATCATCGGCCGCTTTAACAAACCCTTCCAGGCCGAAGTCCTCCTTGAATTCGGCCAGACCGACGCTTACCGTAATCTTTTCAAACCCGGAATGTTCGATCGTGGAACGAATTCGGTCCGCAATGCTAAGAGCGTGCTCATACGTGGCGCCGATGAGGAGGGCAGCAAATTCGTCGCCTCCGTAACGGTAGCCGGAATCGACATTGTTCCGGATGGAATGTCTCACCACTTCTCCAATCTTTTTCAATACCTTATCCCCCTCCAGATGCCCATAAAGATCGTTGAACCTTTTAAAATTATCGAGATCGAACATCAAGAGCGAAAGGGAGGTCTTCTGGCGCTTCATCCGGACCAGTTCGGATTCCAGGGTTTTGAAGAATTGGCGGTGGTTGTAAAGACCGGTCAGATCATCGGTGATGGAAAGTCTCCTGACCTCCTCCTCCAGTTTTTCTTTCTCCTTTAGGGTAAGGTATTTTTCGAGACATTGGTTGACGATATGAACCAGGTGGTCATTCTCGAAGGGCTTTTTGACGAAATCCGAGGCGCCTTCCTTGAGGGCCTGGATGGCATTGTCCAGCGTGGCATAGGCGGTCAGCATGATGACGCATTGAATAGGATTGATCTCCCTGATCTTTTTCAGGGCTTCCGTCCCATCAATACCGGGAAGATTAATATCCATCAATATGACGTCCGGTTTCCCTTTCTCCGTTTTCTCCACCCCTTCTTCTCCGGTCGAGGCGGTGATGACTTCGTATCCTTCATAGCGGAGAAGTTTCCGGATGATTTCCCGGGTATCCGGGGCATCGTCGACGATCAAAACCTTGCCCTTACCTTCTTTAGGAACGGACTGATTATCCATCTTTCTTCTCCCTAAAGGCGGGGAGAGTGAAAAAGAAGATAGAGCCTTTTCCGGGCCGGGATTCGGCCCAGATCTTTCCTCCATGTTCTTCAATCACCTCTTTGGCAATGGAAAGGCCGAGGCCTGCACCACCGTATTTCCCCCCTTCGACCTGGAAAAATTCTTCGAAGACCTTCTGAAGTTTATCTTCCGGGATGCCCATCCCGGTGTCCCGAATTTCGTGAACAATTTCATCATCCTTTTGACCGGCGACAACCGAAACCTTTCCTTCATCCGGAGTAAATTTAAAGGCGTTCGAAAGGAGATTGATAAAGATATCATGGAGGCGGTTCCGGTCGGCATACACGCGGAGATCTTCAGGAATATCGACCTGGATGGTGAGGTTCTTATCCACCGGTTTCACCTCGTGGATATATCCCCCAACCACTTCGGAAAGGAAAATCGGCTCTCGTTCGATGAGGAGACGGCCTGATTTGATCCGGGCGAGGTTAAGCATATGGTCCATGGTTCCCTGGATCCGGTTGGTGTTTCTCTGGATCGTGAGAAGATGGGACATTAAACCCTCAGGCACTTTTCCTCCTTTCTCGGAGAGGATAAAGTCAACATTGGCTTTAATGGCGGTGAGCGGGGTCTTCAACTCATGGGAAGCGATCCCGATGAATTTCATCCGGGTCTCGTCCGCCTCCTTAAGCTCGAGATTGACCCTTTCCAGTTCCAATTTGGCAGACTGCAGGTTTTCGAGCATTTTCAGCGTTACCGTCCTGGCATTGTTGATCTCGGCGATGTTCCCCTCCAGCTGATAGGTTCGTTCCTCCACTTTTTTCTCCAGATCATTCCTGGAGTCTTTCAACTGAAGGGTCATCTGATTGAAGGCCCTGGCGAGATCTCCGATCTCATCCCTGGAGTGAATTGCAACGGCCTGGGACAGATCGCCTTCTGTGATCTTCTCCGTGGCGGAAGCCAGCTCTTCGATGGGTTTGAGGAGAATGCGGGTAAAGATGAGGGTGAGTAAAAATCCAATGCCGATGACCCCTAAGGCGACGAAGAAGATGTCCCTCTTCAATTCAAACAGCCGTTCATGAAACACTTTAGTCTCTAACTGGCCTTGAAGGTGGGAGGCCTCTCTTCCAAGGTAGAACCATCCGAAAGCCGCAGAGGTCATAACGACCAGAAAGATCATGGCCATGAGGAATTTGAGGGTGAGACTGATCCGGAAGCGAAAAAAGGATTTAAAAAATGGTTTCATATCCAACAGGGGTCTTCCTGAGCGAATAGATTAAATTGATTTAAGCCGGCTCATAGACGCAATAAGGTTCCTCCGCCATATAGTTTCCGGAGATTTCGTAAGCCCGGGCCCGGCAGCCTCCGCAGACTTTTCGGAACTCGCATCGCCCGCATTTTCCATGATAACCCTCGAAATTTCGAAGATCCTGGAAGATGGGCGATGAGGCCCAGATCTCCTGGAAAGGCTTTTCCCTGACATTTCCGCAGTTCAATTCGAGATAGCCACAGGGTTGAACCTGTCCCGTATGGGAGATAAAACAGAAGGAGACGCCTCCGAGGCATCCCCGGGTCACAGCATCCAGACCGTGGGTTTGCGAGGTGATTTTTTTCCCCTCTTTTTTCGCTTCCTGACGGAGGATGCGGTAGTAATGGGGAGCGCAGGTCGCCTTGAGCTGAAGGTCCACCTGATCCATCTGTTTGTAAAACCAGTGAAGGGTCTTTTCATAATCGAGTGCAGAGATCTCCTGATCCTGAAGGTCCTTTCCCCTCCCGGTGGGGACGAGTAGAAAGATGTGATGGGCGACGGCGCCGAGGTCAATGGCAAGGCGGAAGATCTTTTCGATCAGGTGGAGATTGGCCCGGGTGATGGTTGTGTTGATCTGGAAGGGAAGGCCCTCTCTTCTGGCGATCTCGATGCCCCTGAGCGATCCCTCAAAGGCCCCTTCGACCTTTCGGAAGGCGTCGTGCGTCTCCGGATCAGGGCCGTCCAGGCTGACGCTGATCCTCTGGATGCCGGAGGCCTTCATCGCTTTGACATTCTCTTCGGTGATCAGGGTGCCATTGGTGGCCATCACCACCCGGAACCCCTTCTTCGTTCCATATCCGGCCAGCTCGAAGATATCGGTCCGGAGAAGAGGCTCTCCGCCGGTGAGGATGATGACAGGTTTGCCGATGGTGGCGATCTCATCCATCACCCTGAAGCATTCCTCCGTGGTTAGCTCCCCCGGGTAGGGCCCCCGCTCCGAAGAAGCGCGGCAGTGAACACAGGCAAGATTGCAGCTCCGGATCAACTCCCAGGCCACCATCCTTAACTCGTAAGGCGTGAGGCGTGAAGCGTGAGGGGCAGTAGATGAGTCGTGAATTGTGTTTGATAGGTTACGATTTTTAGTGATTGGCTTTCCATTCATAGCTTTTAACACCTTGCGACTTACGACTTACCCCTTCCGAGCTTTCGGGCGGCTTCTTTGGCAAAGTAAGTGAGGATCACGTCCGCCCCTGCCCGTTTAATGGCAATGAGGGACTCCATCATCACCTGGTCTCCATCGATCCAGCCAAGTTTCGAAGCGGCCTTGACCATTGCAAATTCACCGCTGACATTATAGGCGGCGACCGGGATATTAAAAGTCTGCTTCACCCGCCAAATGATATCAAGATAGGGAAGGGCGGGTTTGACCATGATCATATCCGCGCCTTCCTCAATATCGAGCTCGACTTCTCTCAGGGCCTCGTCTCCATTCGCGGGATCCATCTGGTAAGATTTGCGGTCGCCGAACTGGGGCTTTGATTCCGCGGCGACACGGAAGGGTCCGTAGAAACCGGAAGCATATTTTGCCGCATAGGAAAGAATGGGAATCTCTTCAAATTGATTCTCGTCAAGGATCTTTCGAATGGCCCCCACTCTTCCGTCCATCATATCCGAAGGGGCAACGATGTCCGCACCTGCCTCCGCATGGGAGAGAGCCTGACGGGCAAGAAGGTCAAGGGTTTCGTCATTCAAAATCCGGCCGTCCTTCACCACACCGCAATGTCCGTGACTGGTATATTCGCAGAGACAGACATCGGTCAGGACCAGCATTCCGTCCACCTTCTCTTTGATCTGCCTCACCGTCTTCTGGATGATTCCATCTTTCGAGTAGGCTTCCGAGCCCATTTCATCCTTTTTTTCCGGAATCCCGAAAAGGATCACACCGGGGATGCCCAAGGACCTGGCTTCTTTCACCTCTTTGATCAGAAGGTCGATCGATAACTGAAAATGGCCGGGCATAGAGGAGATCGGTTTTTTCACCCCTTTGCCGGGCCGGACAAAGAGGGGAAGAATGAAGTCGTCCGGCCTGAGAAAAGTCTCCCGGATCAGTTTCCGAAAAATCTCGTTCTTTCGAAACCTTCTCAGCCTGTATTCAGGAAATCTCATTAGCCCTCCCTTAGCTTGTAGTAAAAAACGAATAGTTACGACTATTTTTACAACATTTTGAGTTAAAAGTCTACAAAAGGAATTTTGACATTTTAAGGTCTAACTGATACATTAAAAATTATCTTAATAGGTGCATTGAAAATATTTATCAACTGAAAGGAGGAGGACCCATGAAATCATACCGTTGGCTCTCAATCATTTTCATTGTCATCTTGGTATTCGGTTGTGCAAAGGGAGGGACCTATTTTGTTCGCATTCAGTATCAGCCTGTCAAAGAATTTCCTTCCCTCTCAGGGAAGGTCGGCCCGACCCTTGGCCTCGTCCCCTTTAAAGACGAGCGGCCCGACCAACTCTACATTGGCAGACATACCCCTCATGACGGCCCCTTAAGCTATTTTAAAAGCGATCCCTTTCCACTGAATCAAGCCATGATGGATTCAATATCCAATGCTTTTTCTCGTTTCGGGGTAAAAACCCTCTCTGTTACCGCATGGGATGGTCAACCGGAATCCCTGAAGAATATCGAGGCTGACTCTGTCCTGATGATCGAGATCAAGAGGTTCTGGACAGAAGGGAAGGCCGGCGCATTTCGGACAACTGTGAAGACCTCGGTTCACTTTGTCATCCATTTAGGTGTGAAAAAAGAGGGGAAAGTCTTTACGAAAAATGTCGAGATGGAGAAGGAGGCGACTTTAGCCCGGTTGACACCGGAAAGGGTGGAAACCATGGCCAACCAGGCGCTGGCCGATATCTTCAATGCCTTTCTTTCAAATCCCTATTAGATATTTTAGGTATCAATTTAGCGGTTTGAAATAAATCTTTTAAAATCCCTCCCCCCTCCCTTTGCTAAAGGGAGGAGAAAGTATTTCCCCCTTTTGCCCTCCGGGTCAGAGACCGCTCTGGGTCGGAGACCAAAGGGGGATGAAGGGGGATTAGATAACCTTTTTCAAAGAGCTAAAATAATACTATTTTGTCAAAATCTATCCGTCAGGAGGGGAATCCATGCAATTCTTTTACTGGTTAATTTTTTTAATGGCTATCGGGATCGCTATCTTCGCGGTACAGAATTCAAGTGCGCCGCCTGTGATCATCAAATTCCTCATATGGAAATTTGAGACTTCCCTTGTCTACACCATCCTGGGTTCGATTCTTTTGGGAATACTCCTGGCCCTTCTCTTCTGGATTCCTAAAGCGGTTCGTACCTCCTTCCAAAAAGGAAAACAACCCCCAGGCCCCCCCTTGGGTGGACCCCCATAACAGGTTGAAGAAGGAAGGAAACAGACTGAAAGGGGAGAAAAGCCACCATGGGAAGAATAAAAAGAACCAGAGGGAGGTTCCAATTCCTCTGGGCCATCCTTAAAAAGTTTGACAGTGATCATGGTTTCTTTCTTTCCTCAGGAATCACCTTCAGCCTCCTCATCTGCCTGATTCCCCTTCTTCTTCTCCTGCTGGCTTTATTGGGAACCTATCTTTATAGTGATCGAGAGGTCTTAAACCACATCCGTCACTATCTGGAAAGGGTGGTTCCTTCTTTAGATCCCAGGATTATGAACAACCTGTTGAAGATCGTCAGGGATCGCAAAATCGTAGGGATTCTCGGAATCGCAGGACTTGTCTGGACCTCCACCTGGGCCTTCAGTTCAATAAGAATCTCTCTCGATCTTATCTTTCAGGCGAAGAAAGACCGGGGGATCTTTCATGGGAAGATGATCGATCTGTTCATGGTTCTGATTGCAGGAGGATTTCTCCTGGCGAGCATGATTCTCACCTCCGGAATGACCTTCCTTCAAAGTTACCCCTTTAGCCTTTATATGAATATGAAACCCGTCGTCCGGGTCATCCTGAAATATGTCGTGCCTTACTTCCTAACCTTCTGGATGTTCTTCTCGATATACAAAATCGTACCCCATGCGAAAATCCGGTTTACGGCGGCATTCCAATCGGCCCTTTTTGCAAGCCTCCTGTGGGAAGGCGCCAAACAATTGTTCGGCTGGTATATCCTCCATGTGGGCCGGTTCTCGGTGATCTATGGTTCTTTGAGCACGTTGATCATTTTCTTCTTATGGGTTTACTATTCCTCGGTCATCGTCCTTCTGGGAGGTGAAATGGTGTTTTTGTTGGAAAAGGGAAAGGAGAAGGGCCATGGTTGACGTCCATCGACGGAAGACAAAGATCGTTGCTACGATCGGCCCGGCGAGTGAGTCCCCAGCGATCCTGGAAAAACTGATCAGGACCGGGATGAACATTGCCCGGCTCAATTTTTCTCATGGGACTCATGAGGAGCATCTAAGGAAGATCAAAGAGATCCGAAAATTGTCGGATCGGTTAAAAAGGCCTGTGACCATCCTACAGGATCTTTCCGGGCCGAAAATCCGGGTCGGCAAGGTGAAGGAAGGAGGAATAGACTTAAAGCAGGGAGAGAAATTCATCCTGACGAATCGAAGGATATTGGGGGATGAGAAAGGGGTTTCTGTTACTTATCCATCCCTCCCCATGGAGGTGAAGTCAGGAGACACACTTCTCCTTGCCGATGGAGCGATCGAACTTCAAGTCCTGAAGAGCAATGGCCAGGACATTGAGTGCCGGGTGATTGTGAGAGGCAAACTCACCTCCAATAAAGGGATCAACTTTCCAACCGGAACGATTCGCGTCTCTCCCTTTACGAAGAAAGACCGGAAAGACCTTCTCTTCGGCATTCAAAACGGAGTGGATATGGTCAGCCTCTCCTATGTCAAAGATGCGGGAGATATCGAAGGGGTTAAAAGATTCTTGAAAAAAAA
>Ga0154725_1076_pt1 | contig 9303 bp, 6 predicted proteins | sample Rifle2008BG16ft_FD_105733 | JGI IMG/M metagenome (GOLD analysis project Ga0154725, IMG submission 105733) | Deltaproteobacteria bacterium RBG_16_49_23 | reverse complement strand
TGAGGCTGGGCCACTAAAGGCTCCAAATCAGACAAATTCAATTCAATAACTTCGTCGTAGTCAGATTCGCTGTCCGCTTTCAAGGGGGTGAAATCTTTTTCTCTTTTCTGGGCCTTTAAGAATCTTTTGGTCTGTTCGTCACTGGGAAAAACAGTCGAGGTCAATCCCAGTTCCGCTCCCATGTTGGCGATGGTCGACCTTTGAGGCACATTCAATTCGGCCAGTCCCGGTCCCCCATATTCAAATATCTTTCCAATTCCCCCGCTGACAGTGTATCTTCTCAGAAGCTCTAAAATCACATCTTTGGCCGAAACCCAGGGCCTCAATTTTCCGATCAATTTCACCAGAACAATCATGGGCATTTTCAAACGATAAGGCTCTCCGGCCATGGCAGCAGTGATTTCGAACCCTCCCGCTCCGATAGCCAGCATAGCCATGGCTCCGGCCTGGGGGGTGTGGCTGTCTGCCCCTAACATGGTCTGTCCGGGGACGTCCAATCTCTCCAGAGCGGCCTGATGAGAAATGCCGTTTCCCGGTCGTGAAAAATAGGCTCCATACTTGGCGGCCATGGTCTGCAAAAAGAGATGGTCATCCGGGTTCTCAAAGCCGGTCTGGAGCATGTTGTGGTCTACATAGACCGTGGCCCGCTTTACCTTGACCCGGGGAACTCCTAAAGATTCGAATTCCAGCATAGCCACCGTTCCGGTGGCATCCTGAAGCAAAGTCTGGTCGATGGTGACGGCGATTTCTTCCCCCGGCTTGATTTTCCCGTCCACTAAGTGAGAGGAGATGATTTTCTGAGTGGTGTTCACTTAACTTCCTTTCTTAGGCTGAGAGTAGTGACTCGTCAGCTCTCTTTGAGAACATAAATATACGCAAAATCAGCTTTAGAGGTAGTAGATACTATTACTTTTAAAGCTCGAAAAGCCTTCAATCTGAATGTAAATCTCAGGATAATGATAAAAAAATCTTGCTTAGAAGCTCCTCCGCATGTAATTTTTGGTCGAAATTTTGACCTCATAATAGAGAAGGAGAACTGATGAAGTCTAACCACAAATCCGAGGGGAAAAAACTGACCAAGTCGGTCGGATTAGGAGTCTTAGCGCTGGGGAGTCTGGGAATTTTAACGGCCTATTATATTGCTGGCTGTCAAAGTCAGCCGCCGGTCAAGCAGATGACTCAGGCAGAAATAGTTGAGAGGGGAAGTTATTTAGTTACGTCCGGACATTGCAATGATTGCCACACCCCCTGGATAATGGGGGCCAAGGGACCAGAGCCGGATATGTCCCGATTGCTTTCCGGTCATCCCCAGGACCTGAAGATGCCGACCATCAACCTTCCGCAAGAGCCCTGGCAAGTGGTGGTATCGGCAACGCTTACGGCCTGGCACGGCCCCTGGGGGACTTCCTTTACAGCGAACCTCACTCCAGATACAATGACTGGATTGGGGAGCTGGACCGCAGAAATGTTCATACAGGCTATGCGGATTGGCAAACATATGGGACAGCCGGGAAGCTGGGACATCAAGCCTCCCATGCCTTGGTATAACCTGGCCAAGATGACTGATGAAGACTTAAAAGCAATATTTGCCTATCTGCAGAGCATTCCGGCTATCAGGAATAAAGTCCCCGACCATATTCCCCCGGCTGCAGTCCAGAAGTAACCCTGCAAATGCAACGGACAGAAAAGAGGGAACCATTGGGTTCCCTCTTTCTTAATTTGGGATATTACAAAGACTTAAGCTTGAAAGGGGAGGGCTTTCTTGATTTCGGGCCAGAAAAGGGTGAGAAACCGGTTAGCTAACTCCTCTTGCTCTGAAGGATTGCTGCGGCGGGGGAGGGGAAAGATAACTCTGATGATGGCGGCGTCAGTCGGCCTTCTTAAGACTGAATTAAGGACCAGGTCGGCTTTGAGCATGAACTCATTGGTCAAAATCCCGCTTCTGGTCAGAAAGCAGTAGTACATCAACTGACTGTCCTTGCCGTCGGAGATCAACATCCGATTGAGCTTTAGCTTCTGTCCTTCCGGAAAGACAAACTCCTGTTTTTCCCTTCTGACTATATTCCAGCCTCCGCCAGGGAGGCAGTGCTTGGGGGAGTGAATCTGGGAGCCGTACTTTTGAGAGTCAAAATAGGCGATGTATAAAGAGGCCTCTTTGCCCTGGGGATCCTTGTAAACCCGGAGCAGGGTGGTGTCCGCTCCTAAGACCTGCAGGGCCGACTCGGTTATAAAGAGTTCCTGACCGCTCCAGCCGGAGACGAAGTAAGGGACAGTCTCCAAGTGGGGAGGCTCTTGCGGACGGACTTCGCTATAACGGATGAAGTTGGCCAGAACTCCGACCGCGGCAATTGCTGCCAGAATTATCCAGAATTTCGGCGACTTTGACGAGAGCATCCTGATGAATTTAGCAGCCAGCCTCTGGATTGTAAATACGAATCAAGACTTCACTTGATTACTGCCAGCTTGCCGCTGGTTGAACCGCCCGGATAGCTGGCGCTAAAGAGATAGACCCCACTTGCCAACTCCTGGCCGTCCTGATTCTTGACATCCCATACGAATTGAGTCTCGGCCGGGCCGAGTTTAACCTGATAGACCAGATCTCCGGAAACAGTAGCGATTTTCAAATGAGCATTAGGGGGTAAATCTGCAAAGGTGATAGTCGTGGCGCCTTCTGACGGCTTATATGGATTTGGATAGGCGTAGGGACTAAAGGCGGCCACTTCAAAGGAGACCACCTGACTCCAGTCCGAGTAGCCGTTGCCGCGATAGACCCGGCTTCTCCAGAAATAAACCCCATCGCTTAAGGAAGAGGTAGCCCATTCAACCAGAGTATCACCCGGATTGGGAGTAATTCCGGGCGAGGCTACGGCTCCGGCCATGGTGGTATCGGTCGCAAGTTCGAAAAAGTAGATCGAGCCGGGGTTGGCGTCAGGATAAACTTTGAGCTTAGCCTGTCCGGGAGCAATCTTCTCCCGGTTTTTGGGGCCTTTCAAGACCGGCGCGGTCGAATCCACTCCCACTGCACCGGATTGGACCAGAAAGGAGCGGGCGCTCATCCAGGAAGAATAAGCCTGGCCGTCATAGGAGCGCGCTCTCCACCAGTAGACAGTTGAATCCTGGAGATCGACATCCACTGTCCAAGAGGTGTAGACCACACCCTGGGGGACAGAGCCTGAGGATGTCACCAGATTGCTCAATAAACTGTCATAGAAAACCTGAAATTCATAGACCAAGACATCCCCGTCCGGGTCGGTCGAATTTGTCACCGTCAAAGCAGGCCGCGAGGTTGCTACCGTGTCCCGGTTGGCCGGTAGGTAAGCCGCAGGTGCAGAGGGGGGATTGTTGATTCCTCCTCCGATGGTCATCACCGTAAATGATTTGGCCGCCATCCAAGCCGAGAAGGCTTGGCCGTCATAGGCCCGGCATCTCCACCAATAAGTGGTGGAGTCCTGCAGGTCTATACTGACCGTCCAGGAAGTGGAATTGGTTCCTTCGTTTATGGCCGGTGAACCGATCACTAGGTTAGTCAGGCCGGCATCTGAATAAACCTCAAAGAAATAGGTAATATTATCAATCGCATCAGGGTCAAAGGAGTTGCTCACGCTGAGAATCGGGCGGAGACCTGTCACGGTAGCGCCATCAGCCGGTGAAGCCAGAGTTGGAGTGGCGGGGGGTGTGTTTCCTCCAGCAGAGGGTATTAGAATTGCACCCTGCCCGTTTCTCATGCCGATGGATGTGACTGAAGCTCCCAAAGTCCCGTTAGGAAGCAGGGGCCGATAAGATCCTCCCAGAGGAATGTTGGCAATGGTGGCATCATCAAAATCCTGATTCCAGTCTCCTCGGGGTCTAACTAGAATTAAAGCACCTTGATACTGCCTCGACAGAACCCTAAAAGAGTAACCCTTGCCATCCACCCCGGAAAAGAAATTAGGATTGTAGTCCCCCAAAGCGTCGCCAATGTCGTAGTCCATGCACCCCCGCCAGACTAGAGTATCCCAGCCGGTGGCATAGACCTGATAAGGCCCGGATTGAAAGAGCAGAGAAGAATCGGTCCGGACTAAATAATGGGTAGCTAAATTGTCCAGCAGAGCCTGAGCGTAGGAGATCTGCCCCTGGCGGCCGTTGACCACGGTAGTTATTCTGGCCTCGTAGAAAATCTTGGTCTTCTGGGCCCAGTTATTCTTGTTGATCTGAATGGCAGCTTCAATCCAGACTAGCCAGTTACGAGTAGGGCTTAAGTTGTACTCATCAATGGCCCAGTCAATTAGTCCGGCTGAGTTCAAGGAGCCATTAGCAGATAAATACTTCACTTTACCATCCGGAGCCCACTGCGGCCCTAAACGCAGGGTGTCCCTCAGGGCTCCAAAGAAAGTCTTCATGTTTGATCCATACCAGGAGTAGAAGGCATCGGTGGCAATCTTGGCATGAGTAGGATGTTCGGCAATCGCTCCCCCGCTTAAAATACCTCCGATGTTATACAATACCGCGTCGCTACTATTGTCCAAAAAGATGCAGTCAAAATAGTAGTTGGTGGAGGGGTCCTTTACCTTGAATTTAGAGACAATGTACTCTTTGTCATACTGCCGGGCCTGGGGACTGGCAAAATTGACCACATACCTCCCCTTCCAATAAACCGGCACGCGAGCCAAACTTTCAGCGGTGGCCGAGCCTCCTCCCCAGCCCGGGACTACAAATGTTTGTCCGCCCAAAGAAACCTGAGTGTCTTCGAAGTAATGTAGATAGTTGGTCTCTTTGTTGACTCCATTGGCCTGAGCCCGACCGACCACAAAAGTGTGCTCCTCTCCGGGGACGTCATTGTCGGTGCCGGAATTGTAAAAAGCCCAGATCACGTCCGGATTGATGCTCTTGATGGAATTCATGTCCTTGGAGCAGCCGCCGTCTAGGATGAAGTGGTATCTTTTGGCAATGGTGGTCTCCTGAGCCGGGGTGGCGCAGTCCATTTCCGAGTAGTGGACTAAAGCGTTAAAGAAATAATTGGGAGAGACACCCTGCCCCCTTGAAAGGCTTACCGAAATGAGCAAGACAAAAATGACAAAACCCAGGCTTACCGGTCTTCTAATCACCACACCCTCCTCGTCGCTTAGTTACTAATGTATATATCGAAGCCTGTAACTGCAAGCTTGATGCCGATTCGATAAGTATTGCTGAACGACCACAACTCCAGCCGCAACATTCGGTTAAAGGTGTCTCTGGAATAGCTAATCCGTACCGATTAAGCGGCCTTTGTTCAACCTTTGACCGTTTTGGCGCCACCATTCTCTCCTACCTAAACCAGGGTTGAGCTTACCAGACTGCTCAAATTCTGAACCAGCTGTCTTTCTTCAGCAGGTTCTTGAGACTCTTTTTCAATCCGGCTTTCTTCTCAGCTAGGGAGAGAGCCAGTCGTGCTTTAGAGGTTCGAGGCACCATCAGATTGAAAGTCTGGTTTTTACCGTTGGCCCATTTGAGCTTATACTCTTCATCACCCCGCAGAAAGTCAAACCTCTTAATTCCAGAATTGAAACCATCCTGGATGGCGTGATACAATACCACCTGACCGGGGCTTTGCTTTTGATAGCTCAAATCGAATCCGCTTTGATAAAAGTAATACGTATCCTGGTAGTAAAAACCGTAAAGAATTGAGATGATATTTCCCTCCAGCTCCAGATAATACAGACCCAGCTGTCCGTTTTCACACAACCTTTTGGATACCTCCAGATGAAATCTTTTCTTCTCCTCCAGAACAAAGCTCCCCTCCTTTCCCCGGGACTGCCAGCGCCGGGTGTGGAGTTCGAAGAGTCGATTTAGTACAGGTTTGAAGTCTCTCAGGGAGGCTTTCTTGAGGGTTCCCCCCCTTTCTTGGAGAAAAAATTTGAAAATGTGCTGAATATATTTGCGGGTACGGACGGATATGGACTGCCGGTAATCTTCCCAGCTGGAGGGAAAATTTATCAGCGGGCAGACTTCGGCGGGAACCGGTTTAAAGTTTCCAAGAAGCCTTCCATAGTTTGAGAGTAGACTGGAATCGGGCAATGAGTCAGTGAAACAATACAAGTCGAGATCTTTGTCATCCTCTAAATGTGCGAGGAAGGCGTGGGTGACCTGTTGGGATAATGAAGCGGATACAATGAGGTCCAGATATTCTGAAGAGATAGGGGCGGTCCCTAGAAATTTCACTTGACTCAATTTCTGCAATCCCAATCGCTCCCGGGCCTTGAAAAAGGGGGCGATTCCGACCAAATCGCCGTTCTGATTTCTAGCCAAAAGTATCTTTGACTCTTTTTGCTTCCCGAAGTGTTTCCACCAGGTGTAGAGCCACTCCCAGGTCAAAAAGATGTGGGGATGCTTGGTCTGCTTGACTAGTTTGTTCCAGGCTTCTTTTAACTCCAAGAATTTCGCGTCGCTGGGTACAACCTCAATTCTAATGGGCACGTGCAAGATCCAAGTAGAGCTTTTCCATTTCAGAGATCATTTTGGACTGACTGAAGTTATCCACAATCCGCTGACGGCCTTTTTCTCCCATTCTCTTTCTCATTTGGCCATCGTTCAATAACGTTTCCATCGCCCGGGCCAGCCTTTCTGAATCGCCTGCCGGGACTATGATTCCGCTTTGGCCGTCTATCACCGCCTCGGGATTTCCTCCCACGTCGGTGGCCACTACCGGCAGACCGCAGGCCATATACTCCAGAATGGAATTCGAGAACCCTTCGGTCAGAGAAGAATTCACTGCAAGATCAAAGGCGTTCAGATAATCTCTGACATCCGCCTTAATTCCCAGGAATTGCACAACTTCTTTCAAACCCAATTCAGCGCGCATTTTGTGATAATATTCTTCCTCATATTCGCCGCCGATGACAACAAAGATGACATCGCCTCTCTTCTGGCTAATGAGCTTAGCCGCCTGCATAAAGAAGTCGATTCCTTTAATCTTCTTTAAATTTGCGACCATCCCAATAACTAACTTATCCCCAGGAATTCCCAGTTGCGCTCTGGTTACCTTATTCCCAGGCCGGAAATAGGCCTGGTCAACCCCATTGTAGATTACCTTTATTTTGCGGGGATTAATATTCTCATTCTTGATAAAAAACTGACGGACTTTGTCGCAATTAGCAATGTAACAAGTGGTCAACTTTTTGAACGTCCGCAGAAACATAGTTCTGAAAGGAGTATAGCGATGCCCCAGATTTCTTCTGCTAGCGGTTTTGACCGGAACGCCGGCCAGCCGACCGGCTAACACACCGATTATATTCGATTCCAAAAAAAAAGTCTGGATAATTTTAATCCGCTCTCTTCTCAGGAATCGGGCTAATTTAATAAACTGAGAGAGAAAGTTAGGATGCCGGTAGCCCTTGAAATTCAGGATTAACTTCCAACAGGCAGGAGGATTTTCTTCCAGCCATTTGCTGGTGTAGAGTGAGCCAAAGTAGACCTGAAATCGGTCAGGATTCAAAAGCCTGATCAGCTGCAAAACATGTTTTTCGGTCCCCCCGTTGGGACCGGAAATGGTATCGATCAGAAGAAATAGCTTGATTTTATCCTGCACTAGTAAGCCCGCCTGCCTCTTATCAGATTGCGCATTTTTAAATATAGCCAGCAGGTCTCCAATTCAAACAGATGTTTGGAGAACCTGCCGTTCCGACCAGTTACTTTGCCTTCCTCTATTTCTATTCGGCTGAGTTGATAAATATCGGTATGGCGGGTATTGATATCTTCATGGATGGTCACGGCACTCAAATATCCAGCTTGCTTGACCAAATCTCTAATTTCTGAGTTGTGTCGGCCATTGGGATAGGCAAAATGTCGAATGGAGCAACCCAATTTCTTTTCCAACACCTCTTTAGATTTCTCAAGTTCTTTTTGGACTGTATGTTGGTCCTCCACGGTCAATATAATATGGCTGGAGGTATGAGATCCGAAAGAGAGGTTGTGCTTCTGCATTTCTTGGACCTGCTCCCAATTTAGAAAAAGAGGTAGGTGCGGATTTTTTTCTCCTCGGTCCAGCCTGGAGAGCATGGCGAAAATTTCGCGGCTGCTTTTCAGTTTCAGATGCACGGTGAGTTGGCTAAAATCGGCGGAATTCAAACCAGTTCTTAGGAGTCTTTGGATTCTCTCTTTTAGGTCCGGACTCTCCAGTGAGTCAAGGTCTTCCGGTTTAAGTCTTGAGAACAGAGAGAATAGCTTTACCTGCCACAGGGTCTCAGAAGTTCCTATTAAGTTTGTCACTAGGTATATGGTGGCCGGAAATTTGTATTTGTTCAAAACCGGAAAAGCATAAAGGTAATTATCTTCCCAGCCATCGTCGAAGGTCAGAACTACTCCGTCAATCATTCTGTCCTGTTTGACCCACTGGTCTAGGCCGATCACTTCACGAGTAGCGGCCAGATACCTGATTAGGCTTTCAAAAGTCGAGGCGGTCAGACAGGGTAAAGTGGGGGAGGTCTTGGCTTGCTCGGCGGAATTAACCACCCTGTGAAAACTCAGAATAAGAATAAATTTGCCTCCAGTAAATCGATTGAGCAAAAAGAACATGCCGGTATAGTATAAAACGGCAGCTAAGACAATTTTAAGCGATTTCACGGTTTTCCCCTCAGGCCTGTAAGCAGACTCTTCCACAAGCCCAAGCTGATTCCGAAGTGAATTATGGGGAAGACTGCCAAGAGATGAGGGAAAAGCCGCAGTTTATTCCGAAGGGCCAAGACCAAAGAGTATACCGATACTGGGAGGGCGCAGAGTAGCGCCCCCAGGTAAAAAAAAGCGATGAACTGAGAATTCAAGAACCCGACCATGAGCACCATCACCAATAACAAAAGATAGAGAGCGGGGAGGGCCGCCAAGATGGGAAAGTTACGGCCGTGTTTCCTAAATAGCTTGTACCTGCCGTACCCGTAGCGAAACATCTGGGTAAACAGACCCGACAGGCTTGCTCTAGGAAAATACTCAACCTTGAGATTGGGAGAGATGTAACACTTAAGTCCGGCTTTTCTAACTCTTAAGTTGAAATCTACGTCTTCACAGGCGTCGAAATTTTCGTCAAAGTAGCCCACCCTTTGGAAGACCTCTTGCTTATAGGCCGCTCCACAGCTGGTGGGGTCAATATATCCTTGGAAGTCAGAATAGATGAAGGAGGCTGGATTGTGGCCAAGGGCAGAGCTGCGGGCCAGAGCAATAGCCTGAGTCAGTGTCTTGTCTCCCGGAATCAGGGGTTGGGCGCGTCCCAGGCAGTCGGCATCAGATTTCTCAAACAGAGTCGCCACATTCACAAGCAGATTCCTGTCCAGAATTCGACAGTGCCCATCTAGGTAG
>Ga0154725_1157_pt1 | contig 9373 bp, 8 predicted proteins | sample Rifle2008BG16ft_FD_105733 | JGI IMG/M metagenome (GOLD analysis project Ga0154725, IMG submission 105733) | Deltaproteobacteria bacterium RBG_16_49_23 | reverse complement strand
TGGGCAAGTTTCGCAGCAAGTTCATTAAAAAGATTTTCTCCGTATCCGGCTCTATCAGCCCCGTGAAGCTCATATTCTGTAATGTACATTCCGATAAACCAGTTGCGCAAGGTAAGGCTGATATTGACCGCTTTGCTCGCTTGCTTCTCAAGTTGAAGATCAACCTCTTTGATCGAATCGACAAGCCCGTCAAAGGTAAGATTCTTTTTAGGACTTGTCATTCCTTCACCTCCAGCTTCGCAAGGTTCTTTCGAATGAGCTCATTGAGCCGCACTTCCGTCTTCAACTCGTTCAAGTCCTTCGCTTCCAGAAGATCTTTCTGGGCGGCTTTTAAATCTTCAAGAGATGCAATCGCCGGCATGGTTACCTCCTATCATTGATCGCTACGCTCAAGGATCGACCCTTCAGGCCTAGAGGTTGGAGGATCGGTGTTCCACACCTTGAGGCAATATAAAAACTCATAGCACAGCGTATTTTTTCCCCGTAAAGCGTAAGTCGTCAGGTGAAACTGCTAAAAACATAGAGCGAAAACCTCCTTTGATTACCTCCAAATCTTCAAGGGATGCAATCGCTGGGATCATTCTACTCCTTTCGCTTCTTTTTGGAAACAAAAAAGCCCATTCTTTTTGAGAATAGGCTTTGTGTAGTAATCCGCATATTTTCAAATCACCCATCCCTCACCCCCGCCCTCTCCCCTGCCTACCGTAAGCAGGGGAGAGGGGGAAGAGGTAGCTGAGGATGACCTAACTTACCAAATCTGAAATGAATAATCAAGAAAACATCTTAAAGCATTTCAAAGTGTGAAACCCGGTGAACTACCGGCTGGGCTTTAGGCTCAGGAAAATCTCTTCGAACCACCTAAGGAGCCACAAGCAGAGGATGATTCCGAACCCTTTAAAGAGGAGAAACCGGAGAGCACTTTCTCAGGCTTCTTTCCTCCACAATAGGGACACATCAGCGACTCTTCCCCCTCGTTCAGTTTTTGAATCTTCTCAAATATTTCTCCACACTTTCGGCATCGATATTCGTAGATAGGCATGGTTTTCTCCTTAATGTCAAATTTCAAAATCCAAATGCCAATTTAAATCCTAAGTTCAAATGTCGAAAGGTAAAGTCCACACAAGTTGAAATTTTTGAAATTGGAGCTTTGACATTTGTTTGAAATTTGAACTTTGTCATTTGAGCTTGTCCAGTTAATCCTGGACGACTTCATACCCTGCATCAACAATGGCCTTTGCAATTTGATCTGAGGCCACTGATTTCGTATTCTCAAATCGAACCTCTCCTTTCGCAAGGTCTACCTGGACATTCTGAATTCCTTCCAATTGACTCAGCGCCTTTGTCACTGACATCACGCAATGCTGACAGCTCATTCCCTTCACTTTCAAAGTAGTCATCATCTTCTCCTTTAGATGATCAATCGCTTCAGGCTCTTGATCTTTAACCCCAACCTGAACCTTATCCTCAGTTTCAACCTTTTTATCCTCAACCTCAACCTCAGCCTTAACCTCTCTTCTCATTAACTCATCATACCAGATCGTATGGCGATCCTGCACATATTCCGCATCAACCTCTCCTGTGAAGATCGATCTAACCAGAGGCCGGTTAACCTTAAAGATCAATGCGGCCAGATGCGCCAGGACGCCCAGAAGAAAGAAGATGGTCGCAAAGGTATGAGTCAATGTCATCGAAGTAATCAGGACCGGAGGAAGATAGACTCCGGGCAAATTTTTAAGGACTTTTACAATTCCGGTGAGAACCAGGATCAATCCGATGCCGCCCAAATAGGCGTAGGCGAGTCGCTGTTCGGCAAGGTACTTATCCGATTTCGGCTCTTTTCCAAACCCAAACATGCTTAAGATGGTGATCAAGGAAGCCTTAAAATCTCCCTTTTGGGGAAGAAGCCCTTGATGTCCCAGCCATCCATGGAAGATGGCATGAAAGACCATAATGGAGACAAAGACGATTCCCGCCAAATAATGGATCTTCAAGTTGACGAAGAAGTCTCCTGCCCAGCCCAGGCCCGGAATCTGAGTCACCATATACCTTTTATACATGGGGAGCTCTCCAAAGCCTGAGAAAATCAGAAGGAGTCCGGAGAGAGCCAGAACCCAGTGTTCTATCAGTTCAATCGGGCTATGGCGGAGAATGGCCTTTCCGTCTTTGATTATTTTTTCTTTCATTTATCTTTCTCCTTCCCTTCCTTATTCCTGCGATAGAGGGCAAGGCCAATGGCTCCCAAAGCACTGATCAGAGGGGTGATGACGAAACCTTTTGCCCAACGGTTGACATCACGAAGCGGGTTTAGGACCTTTTCCATAGTAAGATTGGATTTCGCCTCTTTTAATTTTGAATCGATCCTCTCAAAAGGGATTCTACTTAAATAAAGGGTTGCGGTTCCGCCATTCTCTTTTTCTCCGTAGATGAAACCATTGATCTCTTTTGCCCTCTCATGGGCCATCTTCAGGATCGCATCCCTTCTTCCGAAAAAGAGAGGTTTCTTGGCTCCCAGTCTCTTTTCACACGCCTCCACACAGGCCGGGACCTGCCCCTTTTTGATTCGCTCATGACAGAGGTCACATTTATACATCACCCCGCCCCCTGCGGGGATGGGCTGGAGTTTGAGATAGATCCCCACACCACTCTGTCTCTGAGGAATATGCCACGGGCAGACCGCTTTGCATTTGGCCCCTCCCATACAGAGGTCATGATTGATCGCCACAGAACCATCCGAATACTTATTCAGGGCGCCAAAAGGACAGAGGTTGGCGCAGGGCGGGTTGTCGCAGTGCATACACCGCCGGGGAATGAAAATTTCCTCTCCTTCCATATCGACTTTCTGCACCGTTGTCCAGTTGTAGGGTGTGAGGGTATTCATCACATCCCTTTTCTTTGACCAGTCATCATGCGTCTTCTGAGGCCAGAGGTCTTTGATCGGTTCGACAGGATTGGGAAACTTCTTCTCGTTCTCCCTCCGGCACGCCTCAACGCATTTGGGAATAGGTTCGTTCTTACACCCATCGCATTTGGTCAAATCGATGAGCGTGGCATAGGTTCCGGTTTTTGCAGATGCAGTCTCAACCATTCCAGTGGCGCAGGCTGCGCCAATGGCCGTCACCATCGCCCCCTTCTTAAGAAAATTCCTTCTTGTTAAACCATTTTTCTCATTCATTAAGATTCTCCGTTTTGTTTTTGGCTTATTATTCCGCATTCCGCAATCTCTCCGAGCCGGAGGGCTCTCCCTCCGGGGCAGAAGCCCCTCTGGGGCGGAGCCTGAGCCGGAGGCCGAACTCCGCAATGGCATTATGCCCAATCAATATACCTTGAGATTGCGGTCTGGAAGTCTTTAAGGGTGTCCTTCTGCATCGTGCCGGGTTTTTTCTGTTTTTTCTCCAGACATTCTTCCATGTAAGCCTGGACGATGACCGTCCCGACCTTTTTGATCGCGGCAGTGGCCGCAGCCACCTGCGTCAGGATATCCGGGCAGGGAGCTCCCTCTTCCACCATTCTCTGGAGCCCCCTCAACTGCCCCTCGATCCTTTTCAATCTCAGGAGGACTTCTTTTTTCTGTCGTTCTCGCTCCATACTATACCCCCCTACGGTATACCATCACACTAACCACATTCCTTTTATTTGTCAAGGGGGATATTTACGTGTGATGATAAATAACGGGGGTATCGAGTTTCTACTCCTTTTTAAAAATCGTTCCCAGTGAAGCGGGGGGAGAGGTTTGAAGGGCCTTGAGCGTACGGATCAGGAATCGTCGCATACCTTCGGGCAGACGGTTTAAAACCCGTTTCGTCCAATCCGCATTGCCAATCGTCACAAGAAGAAGGGTGAGGATCATGACAGGAAAAGGCAGAGTGGAGAAGAGTTGTGTCGGAACATCCGGCATCACACTCTGCAGGAGATTGGCGGCTGTTTGCAGAGCATTGAAGAGAAGCGCTCCCACGGCGGCGCGGATCGGATGCCAGCCTCCGAAAATGACGATGGCCAGAGCGATCCAGCCCGTCCCTTCGATTCCATAAGGTCTTGCCCAGCCCGGTTTGACCATGAGCGAAAAACTCGCTCCGCCCAGTCCCACGATGGCTCCACCGATGAGCGTATAGAGGTATCGCATCGCCGTGACATCGACTCCTCGCACATAGGCTGCGGCGGGCCTCTCTCCCAGACCTTGCAACAGGAGTCCGGGTTGTGTCTTAAAGAAAAAAAACCACACCAAGATGACTGCCATGAGGCTGAGATAGACCAAAGGGTTCTGGTCAAAGAGAATCGGTCCGATCAGGGGAAGATCTGAAAACCCGGGGATTGCTGCGTGGCTCACCTGAGGTCCGGGGATATGAGCATATGCTTTTCCAAACACATAGGCCAGGTCCCGGCATAGCAGGGTCAGGACAAAACCCGTCGCGACCTGGGGTTGATAAAGGGTCATGCTCACAAAGGCGAGGATGAATGCGATGAGGCTCCCCACCACCATACCCGCGAGGAATCCGGCGATGACGCTATCCATATGGAGGGCGACAACAAATCCGACCATGGCGGTGAGCAGGAGCGAGCCATCGAGAGAGAGATTGATGACACCAGCCTTCTCCGTGATCGTTTCGCCTAAGACGGCAAAGAGGATCGGAGGCGATGCAGCTAAGATTGACCCGATAAGAATGGGAAGATCCATTCGTCATCCTTCATGCCGGAGCCACCGGGAGCGAATTCCGTTGATGACCAGAACGGAGAGGACCAGCATTCCCTGGATCACTCCCCCGAGAGAAGAGTCGAGTTGCCGCTGAAGCGGCAGCTGGAGGCTTCCCATGGAAATGGCTGCAAAGGAGAAAGAGATCGGCACACTCCAGAAAGGTTTCAGGTTAGCGAGGAGCACGACGAGAATGGCCAGATAACCATAACCGCTGGAGATCAGGGGATAGAGGTTATGGCGCGCACTCGTCCCCACGATAAGGACCCAGCCAGCCAGGCCGGCCAGAGCGCCGCAGAGCCCAAAAGCCAAAAAGAGGTCCTGATCCACAGGGACCCCCTTCAGAAAGGCCGCCTTCATGTTCATGCCAACGGCTCTCAGCCGCAATCCGAAATGGGTGTCTCTGAGCGCAATGGCTACTGAGGCGATTGCGATCAGTCCCAGAATCATTTCGATGGGACTGGCCTGAAAGTCTTTGAATCCCGGCAACCAGAGCGAGGGAGGGAAAGGTTCTGTGCCACTCGTTGAGCCAATACCGGGTCTCTTCCATGGACCCAGAATGAGATAGACTGTGAGACTGCCTGCAATAAAGTTGAGGCCCAAGCCGCCGAAAATCTCATTCACACTGCCATAGCGCCTCAGTCCCCCAACAAGCATTCCCCACAGTGCGCCACCGAGAAGGCCTGCCAGAGCGGCCAGCAACAGAACCGCAGAAGGAGGGAGAGAGTCTTGCAATATCCGCATCAGCCCCGTAGCAAAGACGGCGCCCATCACCACCTGCCCTTCGATGCCGATGTTCCATAAACCTGCGGCAAAGGTGACGAGCAATCCTGCCGAACAGAGAAGTAAAGGAGCCCATGCCGTCAACACATAGGCCAGCTTGGCCGGAGATCCGAAAGCCCCGGACAGGATGAGGGAGAAGGCATCTATCGGTGAAATGGATAGAATCGTCAGGATCACTGCACTCAAGGAAAGCGCTAACAGGATGGCAGCTATCTGAAGCGGAATGATTCGACGAATGAATTCCTTATTCAAAGCCTTTTCCTCCAATCGATTCCCCCAGATCAAACAGGCTGGCTCCGCAGGTATCCATCATTCGAACCTTTCCACCGAAGAAGATCGCGATCCGGTCGCTCCGTTCGAGGAGTTCCTCCGGATCTGAAGAGATGAAGAGGATGGCCGTGCCCTGCTGGGTCAACGCTTGTAATAACCTCCAGATATATTCCATGGATTCCATGTCCAGTCCACGGGTGGGATGCTCCATCAATAGAAGTTTGGGTTGGGAAGGAAGGAGCGAAAGGAGGGTCCTCTGCTGATTGCCACCCGAAAGATTTCCCACGAAAGTTGTCGGTTGCCCTTTGATGTTGAACTCCCGGATACGTTGAGAAGCTCTCTCCACCGCCATGGTCCAGTCAATGAAAAGTGACGGACCTCTTTCGGTCAAAGCGATATGCTCGGCCAATGTCATTCCTGCAATCAGGCCTTCTTCCAGACGGGCTGCGGGCATGTAACCAATGGATGCTTCGATGAAGTCCTGGTAAGGCCTTCCGGTCATATCCCGATGGGCAATCCATATTCGGCCAGCCGAAGGCCTTAACAATCCGGCACAGGCTCTTAAGACCAATTGCTGGCCGCTCCCTTCCAGTCCGGCAAGCCCGACCACTTCACCTGCCTGAACCTTAAGTGAGAGGTCCTTTACCTCCAGCCGCCAGTCGCTCAGGGAGAGGTTCTGGAGTTCGAGAATGGGCTCGCCAAGTCTAACCTCGCAACGTTTTCCAACGGTGAGGACCTGGCCAAACATCATCTTCACCAGTTCCTTCGTTGGACAGTCCATAGCCGCTTCCCCTGTCACCCTTCCATGAGCCAGAACGGTCACTTTACTGCACAGACTTTTTACCTCATCCAGTTTATGCGAGACGAAGATGACAGTCTTTCCCTCTTCGGTCAATTGAGATAGGGCCCTGAAAAGGCTCTCTCTCTGTTGGGTTGAAATCGCCGTGGTCGGCTCATCCAGGATTAGAACGTTTACGCCCAGCGCCAGCAGGCGAACGATCTCGAGCTGCTGCCGCTCTCCAATGCTGAGTTCAGAAACCCGGGCCTCCGGATCGAGCCTGAAGCCAAACCGGTTGGCCAGCTCAGCCAGTCTCGTTTGATGATACTTCCGATCGAGCAGAAATTCCCGGGGAGATCCCAATAAGAAATTGTCTATTACCCGGAGAGCTGGAAAATCGAGCGGATCCTGATGAAGCATCCCGACACCGAGAGCAACGGCCTCGGCAGGGGAATCGAAACGGATGGTCTTGTTATCGAGCCGAATCTCACCACGATCGGGAGAGAGAAAACCGGAGAGAACCTTCATGAGCGTGCTCTTGCCTGCGCCATTCTCACCCAGCAGGCCGTGAAGGGTACCCGGTTCAATAGAAAGGGTGATCCCATCATTGGCCTGGATCGGTCCAAAACGCTTGTGGATGTCTTTGAGTTCAACCTTCATGGTTTATAAAAAAAAGACGAATGATAGCGAATTTTCCCAATTATCCATTCGAATTCTCCGCCGTCATTCGTCTCATTCGAAATGAGAAAAACCCCGTCAGAAATTCCAGTCGTTTCGATTCGAAAACAAGCGGGGCATTATCTCTTACGGGGTAAAAATCTATTTGCTCCGGCCTTCCATTCCTTGCAGGAGTTGCGGAAAGTACCAGACCTGAAGATCGGTGGCCACCTCACCCTCTTTCAGATAGGTCTTCCCGTTCTGGAACTGGCGCGGCCCTTTAAAGAGATTGATGGAGCCATCCGCCAGTCCTTTGATAAAACCATCCACCTTCTCAGCATTCTCCTGGCTTAGCCCTCTGCTCTTCACAAAACCCACCGCACTCGTATCCGGATGATTGATATCTTTCCAGTCCGGGCCATCCCAGTCCCAGTACTGAGTCCATCTGTTTTCCAGCGCCATCTTCACGGCCTTGACATAGGCCGGACCCCAGTTAAAATAGGGTACGCCCAGGCAAACCTCTTCAGCCTCTTTGCAGGCCTCCTTGTAGTCATACTGGATCGCCCGGACTTTTTTCCCCGCTTTGGCCATCTTGTTGGCTTCAACGAGGGCTTCGGTCGTATCGATCCCGGAAATCACGACATCATAACCGCTTTTGTAAAAGTCAACAGCCACTTTCGTCGGGTCAAGGGTCTGCCCCGGAATATTGAACCAGAAGCCGATCCAGGTGGCCTTGAACTTCAACTTCTTCGGGTCTTTCTTGAGGATATTTGTCCAGGCATATTTTGCCCCCAGGTAAGCTGATACCGCCAGGCGTCGTGTCTCATCATTGATAAGGGGACCGAGGTAACCGATCTTACCCGTCTGGGTTGTCAGTGCGGCGGCGCAACCAGCGATCATCTTTCCATACTCCATCCTTCCCATGAAGTTGCTCAGATTATTGGGGGCCTTGTAATCCTTTCCCTCTTTCCAGGCATGATCCCCCGAAACATTGACGAAGGGAATATTGGGATACTTTTTGGCCGCCTCGAGTGTGCCATCCTTAAAGTCGTCAGAAGTGGTGAAGATAATCCTGGCGCCCTTGGAGATCAGATCTTCTGCCACCTGTGGAATGGTCACCCCTGGTTTGGCGCCCGGATTGACATTATCCACATAGATCATCTTCGCATTGGGGATTTTGGACTCGGCATACTTGCCTCCCATATAGTGAGCTTCACTCCAGCCGTGGTCATTATACGGGCCAACCAGAACGACACCAAAGACAAAAGGCGCAGGCTCCGGAGCCTTCGCCGGCTCCGGCTTTTTCTTTTCGCCACAGGCCGTCAATAACATGGCGAGACAGGTAAAAACGGCTACCACCATCCATAACTTTTTCGAACCCATCATAAAATTCCCTCCTGCAAGATGAAGTTTAAGCATGAAGTGAGAGCAGTATAATATAAGGTTTAAGGAGTGTCAAAGAAAATGGTTTGGCCATCGACGTCAATTTTCTTTTTCGTTTTTGATACTCCTGTTCGGCCTTTTTATGGCAAGAATTTTTTTTAAAAAGATCATGAAATGGGTCAAAAAAGGGACTCTTTATTGATTCCTCTGAGCCATTCAATTTTTAAAAATACATTAAAATCAAAGGGTTACTTAATTAATGAATACATGGCATTGAAATTGCTCTTTTACTATTAACAATTGAATATGCTGATAAAGCCAAACTCCGAGTAATCGGAGGACGGAAAGCCACGGATCCCATCTTGAGCGGGATGGCCGGGTTGCCAAAGCAGAGACCGGATCTATTATCCCTACCCGTGGCGCAACTCAACCACGGGTTTTTTATTGATTGTTTATAAACCGTGTAAAAAAGGAGGAAGATATGAAACTATTACTCACAATGATGATCTCATTCACATTTGTCTTAGGAATGGGAATGGTTGGATTAGCCTTCTTATTTGGAAAGATGGTTTTAGCCTATGCTAAGAACGATCCGAATTTTTAATCCTGGATCAGATCGGAGTCCATAGCCAAACTTCCTCATTGATTAACTATCCTTTTCCAAAATAATGCCCTAAAATGTCTCTTGATGCCCTAAAACGTCGCTTTTTGACTTTTTTCTTTTTCATTGAATCGATTGTCATACCCATAAATTTATCAATTTCTCAATGATATCAACTGGATGTTTATGTCTTGGCCATATAATAAATTTGGCA
>Ga0154725_1139_pt1 | contig 9407 bp, 6 predicted proteins | sample Rifle2008BG16ft_FD_105733 | JGI IMG/M metagenome (GOLD analysis project Ga0154725, IMG submission 105733) | Deltaproteobacteria bacterium RBG_16_49_23 | reverse complement strand
TATTGTCCGGCAATGATACTTCAGTCAGGTCTGGATTTCAAGCCTATTCCAATAAAAAAAGGCGGGAACCAGCCCCGCCTTTACGTTGATAAACATTGATCTTTCCTTTCTTACTGCACAGTCGTAGAGACGCAAATCCAGTTCCCCCTTGAATGCCCGCTGGCTAAGGGTAACCTTGCGGCGTTCCTGTGTACCTCAAAGTGCTATCGATGATTCATTTTTTCAGATTCATCAGGTACTCAACGAGTTCATGGATATTTGTTGAGGGATTATCCGTGCCACTGGTCTTGTGAAATTCTTCGAGCTGATTTGCTCTGGTTAAAGCATCAGGGAGTTTGCGCTCCACTGTTTTAAAAATATTCCGATTTCCTTTTTCATAGTCCGGGATGTAAGTTTTAAGTTTCGATATCACGAGGGCACAATTAGAGTCATTCCCTGCAGCACAAAAAGAGGTGGTGGTGTAGATGTAGTGAAGGAGCACCCATATTTCAAAGCACGGAATAGATGTAATTGCGTGTAGTTCAGCCCCATTTTTCAGCCGCGTAGACCGGATTTTATCGAGAGCGGATGCGTAGGTAGCATGTTTATCCTTGTCAAAAACGCAGTATACCCGATCATAGCTGGGATCTTTATTGAATTCTTTAATAGCAGCGTTTACGACACTGAGCGGATCAGAACCAGTTGTGTTATCAGCAAAGATGATATTTGCACTACTGAGGCGTAAGCTATCTTTAAGCCCTTTGAAATAGTTGGGCTCACTCTTTGATCCTTCGCAGACAATCAAAACCACATCGTAAGGAGCTCGCATAGCCTTTCCCCTATGCAACGATTCTGCTTTACGCTCCTTACGTTTGTGGAAAAGATCGTCTGTTCCCATTAGAACTTAAACTCTCCAATATACGGAAGTGCGCCATATCGGCCTTTGAGATATCCATTTTCCAGCGCTTCCTTTTTACGAGGGCTGAAATCACTTAGAGGATATAGCTTAGTTGCGCTTTCCCTGTCCTTTTCCACAAACCAGACCTGATCTCGCCGAAAAATATCTGTGTCAAGAATGGAAGTGTCGTGGGTCGTAAAAACCAATTGGGCATTGTTTTTATTGATCTCCGGGTTATGCACCAGGTTGATAAGAAACCGCACCATAAGAGGATGAAGACTTGTATCCAACTCATCAACAAGCAGGATTCGTCCCTTTGCCAATACATCGAGCCAGGGCCCTGCAAAGGCAAAAAGTTTCTGAGTCCCATCCGATTCTTCGGGTAATTGAATTGGGATAAGCTCCTCTGTATCATGGATTTTATGCAGAAAATTTACAGTGGTAATTTCAGATTCCGCGACAGATTGAGTTGGGACGGATTTCTCGGCATCAAATTTTACTGTTACAGTTTTTGCCTTTTGTGTTTGAAGGGTTATATCATGGATGCTCAAATCTGCGGCATTCATAAATTCCATCATTAGTTTTTTTCCATCCTCTGATCCACACTGGTCAATTGAAAATTGCAGATTAATTCCTAAACCAGGTAGAACAACAGCAAGTTTATGTTGGAACCAGTTGAATACAGGCTTGAGCTGTTCATTGTTGAGCTGAATAGCGGTCGATAGAAAAAGTCCATTCTGACGGGTTGCTGTTTGCCAAATGTCCCGTAGGTGCCGAGGGCCGGTAAACTTAGTTCCAAACTCCCAATCATATCTTTTTTCTTGAGAAAGGAATGTTCGTTCAAACCATCTCTGCGGCTTCCCCTCCGGGTAGGCCAAGAGCCACTCGTGTGTTACCCTGTGATTATTCACGGCAAAACCGTACTGGTAGCGGACATTATCCTGAATGAAAGTAACCTCAAATTCACTAGGCTCCAAGCGGGTTGTACTGCTAAACAGAAAAGGTGCGACATTAATGCCTTGCCCTTCTTGTAAAGCTTGAGAAGTGAGGACAAAATTCTGCATGAAATTTATTGCACGCATGATATTGCTCTTGCCTGCTGCATTAGGGCCATAAATCACTCCAGACCTAAGTAAGCTCGGCGCAGCCTTCAAGCCTGATGGGAAGGTATTTTGTTTTTGCAGTTCCTTTCCAGTACCAGCAACCAAACTTAGAGTTTGAGTTTCACGAATAGAGCGAAAATTATTAACATTAAATTCTATTAGCATGTTAATTCCTTTTTGAATGTAATTTGAGATGGATTATTGCATAAAATCCGCAAATGTCAACCTTAAATTAGTTTATCAGAGTTTTTTTAAGTTGCCAATCTACTACGTAGAGACGCAATATCTTGCGTCTCTACCAGAACCCGGTCCAAATCCAGTTCCCCCTTGAACGCCCGCTGGCTGAGGGAGGCGTAAAGGTTTTCCAGTTCGGCAAGGCTTTGGGTCTGTTTGGCCTTGATGGATTCGACCTTTTCGACGATGTCGGCGAATTTGTTTTGGAGAGGGAGAGGCGGAATAATTACAGGAAACTTCTTTAGTTGAGTTGAATTAATGGAAGCAATCCCAGTCGTTTGTTTTGCCGCTCTTAAAAAATATTTTTTCCCATAAAAGCTGCCTATTAAGGTACTCAGGTAAATTGGATTTATCCTCTCCGCATTAACTCGCACTCTAAAAATATGATTCTGGTGTATACATTTAGAGATTTCATTATTCCAAACGGTGCCTCTACCCAATTTGTCAGGATCGCCACCTTCTGTTAAAAGAATATCTCCGGCTTTTAAAAGGTAACGATCAATCTCTTCTTTTGTTACTGCTATTGTTTTAATCTCATCAAGAATTAAGTGGCCATCCTGTACGTTGGCAACTCGCATATAAGGAATCTCAAATAATTCTTTATCAGCATATTTCTTCCCCTTCGTAACTCCAGAAACAATTTCAGACACACCTGATAATTTCTCAGTTTCCCATTTTTCACCACTCCCAAACATCTCCAGAAAGATGCTCTTCAGCAGTTCATCTAGCGCCTTGATGCCCTCTTTGCGTTTGGCAATCAGCCGTTCCGCGCGGGTTAGAACGGTCGCAATGCGGATTTGGTCGTCGAGGGGAGGAAATGGCAATTTGAAATTTTCAATATCTCCTTGGCTTATCGACGGATACGCAGGATCTTTGATTAAAGTTGAAGGCTTGCTGCGCTGTAAAACTAAGCGCAAATAATCTGGATGAGTCTTTTCATTAGGCAATAAAACTGCTAAGTGGCTGACAACATAACATGATCTCGTAAGTTTATAGACCCTATCTTTTGTTGCCGACATGCCACTTTTTGCAAAGACAACTGAATCGGCAGGATAAAGTTTTAGTTTATTCCGTTTTGCTGATTCATCGGAAATGAATTCAAGTGAATCAAGAGTTCCATTATTTGTAAGTGATTCAAGGCTTCCAGCTCGAATAAATGGGTTTCCTTCTTTGGAGAAATCATCACTTTTCTGTGGTGCCCCTTGTCCAATACTTACACTGGCATATTCTATCAATCTCGATAGGTTCATCCCAACATCCCCTCAAGCTCGTTAAATTGCGAACGCAGCGCGTTCGTAATTACTAATAAGGCCATAAATAAAATCCCCCTCAATCCCCCTTTTCAAAGGGGGAGGGAAACATGTGAACCTTTTACATACATAATTACGTCCGCACTGCGGACGTAATTGAAAACCCTTCCCAAGAGCCTCTTGCAAAAGTCTTTTCCCCCTCCCTTGACGGGAGGGGGTGAGGGGGTGGGTGAAATTGCAACTATGCGTAAACTTGGAGTTTCACCCCCACCCTAACCCTCCCCCGTCAAGGGGGAGGGAATATTACAAGAGCCTCATAAATGCACAACCGTTCGTTTCTTAAAAGCCCATCGAATCCGATGGGCTTTTAGACTCCCCCTCCACCGGCGGGAGGGGGTTGGGGGTGGGGGAAGCTATTTCCAGACACTGACGCCGAATTACTTCCAGCACCCCCTCCATATTTTCGATCACCTCATTATTCCAAAATCTCAAGACTACAAAGCCGTTCTTACGCAAACATTCATCCCTATTCCGGTCGTACTCCAGGTTTTGCGTGTGCTGACCCCCGTCAAGCTCAATCGCCAACTTGGAAGAAAATGAAACGAAATCAACAATGTAATCCTCAATAACCTGCTGACGGCGGAACTTGATTCCTTCAAGCTGGCTATTTCTAAGATGCCGCCAGAGCATCCGCTCTACATCCGTTGAGTTATTGCGTAACTCTTTGGCAAAGGAGGCTAATTTATGTCGTGCTTCCACAGCGTGTTCACCCACCCCCTGGCCCCCTCCCGTCAAGGGAGGGGGGACCTTTACTCCAGCATCCCCTCAAGCTCCTTCAACTCCTTAACCAACTCCAGTTGTTCCTGGCTGCCTCGGCTATGTAGAACTCTCTTTTGCTCTCATCTTCAAGCCTTATAAGCAGGCGATATTGAGTCCAATTCAATTGTGAACGCAGTGCGTTCACAATTACTAATAAGGCCATAAACAAAAATCCCCCTCAATCCCCCATTTTCAAAGGGGGAGGTCATTTTCCCCCTCCCTTGACGGGAGGGGGTGAGGGGGTGGGTGAACCTGCAACTATGCGTAAACTCGGAGCTTCACCCCCACCCTAACCCTCCCCCGTCAAGGGGGAGGGGATATTACAAGAGGCTCATAATACACACCCGTTTGTTTCTTACTCCAACATCCCTTCCAGCTCGCTCAACTCCATATTAATCACACTCTCCATAGCCTTGAGCTTTGCAAGAATAACCCCCGGTTTCTCATACTCCACCTCTTCAAAGACATCTTCCTTGTATTTGCTCATGGAAAGGTCGTACCCTTCCTCCACAATCTCCGCCTTGGGCACAAAGAAGAACTTAGCCTTGCGGTCGTTCTCCTTTTTCGGGTCGCGGTTTTTGTACTGGGCCACTATATCCTGCAAATCACCGTAGCCGTCAAGTTTTGTGCGCTTGTCGTCCAGGGAGTAGCCGTCGCTCTTCATATCGTAGAACCAGACATTCTCAGTCTCGCCGCCCTTGGTGAAGATCAGGATCGCGGTGCTCACTCCCGCATACGGCTTGAACACGCCGCTGGGCATAGTGACAACGGCCTTCAGTTCGCACTTTTCAATAAGTATCTTCCGGGCCTCCACAAAGGCCTTTCCACTGCCGAACAGCACCCCCTGAGGGACGATCACCCCGGCGGTCCCTCCCATCTTAAGCATGTTATAGATGCTCTCCACAAAGAGCAGTTCGGTTTTGGTAGTGTCTAATTTGAAGGACTCATTGATATCGCCCTTGTCTATGCTGCCGGTAAAGGGCGGGTTGGCCATGATGATGTTGTAGCGGTTAGGTTCGTTAAAACCCTTGCTCAGGGTATCCTTGTAATCTATGTGCGGCGTGTCCACTCCGTGCATCATCAGGTTCATGAGGCCAAGGCGCACCATAGTGACATCAAAATCATAACCATAGAGGCTGTTGTTTATGATATCGCTCACATCCTTTGTCAGGAGACTGCTGACGGAGTTGCGGATAAAGCCGTCTTCGTCGGGCTTGATATCCTTCCTGTTCTTGTCTAACTGCGTCACCATATACTGATAGGCCCCCAGCAAAAAGCCGCCGGTGCCGCAGGCCGGGTCTGCTATGGAGTGCCCAAGCTGCGGCGCAACCAGTTCGGCAATCAGCTTGATGATATGGCGCGGGGTCCTGAACTGGCCGTTCTTTCCGGCGCTGGCGATCTCGGAGAGGAGCATTTCGTATACATCTCCCTGGATGTCCTGAAAGGCCTGTCCGCCCTTGCTTGCATCCTTTTCAATCTCTGCAAATATTTCCTCAATGGTGGACATAGCCTCCACCAGCAGGGACGGCTTGGGGATGATGAAGACGGCGTTCTTCATGTGATGGGTAAAGGGGGAGTCGTCGCCGTTGAGCTGCTTTAAAAAGGGGAACACCCTCATCTGGACATGGTTGAGCATCTCCTCTGCCTGCTTCCGTTTAAACTGGCTCCAGCGCAAGGTCTCCTTGTCGATATAGTTCTCTTTATTATCGGACATCCCGGTGGGCAGCCATCTGCCTTCGTATATGGATTTATAAGGTAGGCCGGTAAATTCGGCGTCCCTCTTTTTTTTCAGGTCGAGATCATCCAGCCTCTTCATGAAGAGGAGATAGGTGATCTGCTCTATGGCTGTGAGGGGATTGGCTATTCCGCCGCTCCAGAACTTGTCCCAGAGCTGATCTATCTTGCTTTTGAGAGCTGAGTTGCTTTGTAACATATTATGCCGCCATCCTTTCTGTCAGTTCGACTATTTCGTTTATTACCGAAGGGGTAAAAAGCCCGCGGATGCCTTCGGGATGCAGGCGGGTAAAGGGGGATTGTATCAGGTTTTTCTTTTGAACGCTCTCCCGTTCCATAATATATTCCTTCAGGAGGTTCAGGAAGTCCAACTGCCGCAAGCTGAGATTGGAATGGTCTTGAATAAACTGCTCAAAGGCCCTGCCTACCTTTTCAGGAAAGGATTCCAGTCTCTCCATTCCTAAGATATGCCGTATGAACTGGATGAACCTGGCCTTCCGGTTCTTATAGACATTCCGCAAAAGCTCTTCGGTGATGTGCGGATGTTCATCGTGGAGGAGGGCTGCCAGGTCGTTGGCCTCTTTCTCGCTGATCTCCCTCCCCTCTTTGATCTTCTGCAATATCGGATTGCTCTCGGTCAGTTTATTGACAAGGGCCTCCACCATTTCACGGTACCTTGAGATGCTGACAGCCTCATGCTCCGGCCCGAACTCCACCATCTCTTTGGTCTTGACCATGTCGGCAAAATCAAACTGGGCCGGTCCCGTAGTGTTGGCCTGTCCGTCGCGGTATTTCATCAAAAGAGAAAGCCGTTCCGCCAGCTCATCAAAGGTCTCGTCCGTTGCCTTGGCCCAGAAGTGATTGGTCTGGGCCTGCCTGATGAGGGGTTCTTCTTTGGCTACAATATTCACAGACAGAGGGAGTTCGCTGATAATCTCAACCACGTTGTCTTTCAGCGTCTCAAATTTACCCTTTTCATCGGCAAGCCTAGCCAGGGAGGTCTCAAGGAGGTCTTTCTGGAAACGCATAGCCTTGAAATCAGTCTGGGACACGGTGCGGAAAAGCGGCTTGATGCTATTTCTCAGATACTCGATCTTTTCGTGATTCAGGCCTACCCAGAAGTTATCGTCTTCGATCTTATGAAGATCCGTGGCCGCATCCTGGATGACCACGGAGTTTTGGGGAAGCTCTTTTATCTGCTGTCTTAATCTGGCGCTCTCTTTTTGGGCGATCTCGACCTTTCCGGTATCCATCGCCTTTTCGATCTTGTCCAACCTGATCCCAACAAACCGCACAGGCAAAGGGATCTGCTGGGTATTTTCCTTCCCCTTTGGATTCAGTTTGAAATACTCAAAGTTGTCCCAGCAATCGAGTATAAGGAAACGGTCTTTATCTGTGCACCAGGGCTTCATCTTCGCCGATTCCAGGAGACGGGTGCCGCGTCCGATCATCTGCCAGAATTTGGTGTATGAATAGACCGGCTTGGCAAAGACCAGGTTCACGACCTCCCGAACATCTATGCCTGTATCGAGCATGTCCACACTCAACGCAATGCGCGGCATATCGTTGCCGGTGAACTGGGCCAGCAGGCCACTCTTGCCGTAAACCCTTGGGTCATCGGATACCAGCACCTTGGCAAGCTCCCCCTTATGTTCAGGGTAGAGGGAATCAAATATCTTCTCGATCCTGCGGGCATGGGAGATGGAGGAACAGAAGAAGATGGTCTTGCCTGGGAGTACGCCGTTATGGTCCTTGATCGACTCCTCCATGAACTCCTTTACAATGAGGGCGTTGGTCCCTTTGTTGATGACCGTCTTTTCAATCTGCGTCCCCTCAAAGTTGATCTCCTCAATCTCCTTACCTTCCATAATCAGCCTTTTCTGGTCTTCCAGGGAGATGGTCCGCTTGCTGATCCCCTCATCCTGAAACCTGGTGTGGATCTTCATCACCTGAAAGTTGCAGAGATAGGGCGGGATATTGTTTACCGCCTCTTCGTAGGTGTAGGCAAAGGTCGGAACGCCGTCGTCACAGTTAAAGAGCTTGAAGGTATTGTGGTCTATCACGTCCGTCGGGGTGGCAGTCAGTCCAAGGGTGATCGCCTTGAAATAATCCAGAACCTCTCCATAGGTGTTATAGATGGAGCGGTGACTTTCATCCACAACGACGAGGTCAAAAAAATGGGGAGACAGGGAGTTCTCCTGGTCCCGGATAATGTTCAGCATGGTGGGATATGTTGAGATATAGATGCGCCTGTCCGTGGCAATGAGCTTCTCGCCCTCCTTCGGCCAGCGCGGTTCGTTGGGGAGATGCTCCTTAAATGCAGCAAGCCCCTGTTCCCGTAAGGCAATCCGATCTACAAGGAAGAGAATCCTCTCCGCATGTCCTGCCCGCATGAGGGCGTCAACAAGGGCGATGCAGGTCCTTGTCTTGCCGGTTCCCGTAGCCATTACCAGAAGGAAATTGCGCTGCCTCTTCTCGATCCCTTCCATGACCGCGCGAATGGCGCGGATCTGATAGTCTCTTCCGGCAATAGCTGTATTTATAAGCTCGTCGGCCAGGGGCTTTTTATGCTCTCTGATATATTGATAACGTTCCAGGTCGTCTCTTGAGGGGAACCCGACCACCTTGCGGGGCGGGTAGTTGTCCAGGTCCCAGAAGTAGATCTCAAGGCCATTGGTGTAAAAGCAGAAAGGGAGTTTGCCGCCTGATTGTCTTTGAATGTTGAAGCAGTATTGCTTTGCCTGTTCCCGGCCTATGGCCGCATCCTTGGATGTCTTTTTGGCCTCGACAACGGCCAGGGGTCTTCCATCCCTTCCCAAAAGGACATAATCGCTGTATTGATGCCCTTCGTAAGGGGTCCGTGGCTCATGCACACCCTCAGGCAATGGGACGGCAATATCAAACTCCGTGGCCACCTGAGTAAGGTTGTTGACATCCCACCCGGCGCTCTTGAGTTTTGTATCAATCAGTTCTTTTCGGGTTTGTGCCTCTGTCTTCAAGATGCTGAAAGATAACACATTTTCATAAAATAAAACAATCAGAAACGGGTCAGCTTTGCAAGGGATGGATTCTCCCTATTCCCACCCCTTGAATTGCCAGAAGGTCTGTGAGATAATCCTTTGCAATCAAATTTGGGAGGTATGCAGATTGAAAAACGCTGTCATAATCCTTGCAGCAGGCAAGGGGACGAGGATGAAATCAGAAAAGGCAAAGGTTCTGCATGAGGTCGGAGGTAAGTCCCTTCTTTATTATGTTTTGGAGGCCTCAAGAAAATTGGAGGCAGATAAATCCATTGTCGTAGTGGGGCACCAGTCAGATACAGTTAAAGAGGCCTTTTCCGGTAAAGGCCTTGTCTTTGTGGAACAGAAAGAACAGCTCGGAACTGGTCAT
>Ga0154725_1012_pt1 | contig 9465 bp, 7 predicted proteins | sample Rifle2008BG16ft_FD_105733 | JGI IMG/M metagenome (GOLD analysis project Ga0154725, IMG submission 105733) | Deltaproteobacteria bacterium RBG_16_49_23 | reverse complement strand
TTACAATACTAAGGAACAGCAATTCAATATTTGATTCGATAAGAAAATCGGGGATGGGTCACATTAGCGGCTAACCATCACACTTCGGGAGAACATGGATGCCTCGTGGTTAAGACTGGCGGGGACGTACTTAAGTTGTTTAAGAATATTGCCTCCGAATTGTATCGCCGCCCGACTTCACAATTGAAGAGCATGCGACAATGGGACCGATCGGGGGGCAGGTCAATAGATGAATGAGCGGATTCAACAACTTGACCACTGGATGCGGGCAAGAGAAGATGAGCATCTTGAGTTCAAAGAGGCCAAGCAAGACTTCGATTTCGAGTAAGGCGTAGATGGTAAGTCTTAAAATATGAATTTATAGGGAAAGGTTTTGGCATTGGATAGTGCCCCCACTACCTTGAAGTCGTCCACCTCATTGAAGAGGAAACCACGGGGACGTACTTAAGTTGTTTAAGAAACTTTCAATGATGTTGAGGCTTTCCAATTTTTAGGAGAAAGAGATTTTGATTACACTGACAGAGATTATAGATTACAATTGATTAGTAAGGAGACGGAACCTCTAAGAAGAAATCGGTAGAGTATTTTCAATAGGAGGTCAATTATGGATGAGAACAAACTCCTGGAACGCATCACTGTGAATCCCAAGATCTTTAACGGCAAACCAATCATCCGGGGTCGGCGGCTTGCTGTGGAGCATGTGTTAGGGATGCTTGCCGCAGGCGATACCCCAGAAACGATTCTACAAGGCTATCCCTGGCTCGAGATGGATGATATAAAAGCCTGTTTGGTTTATGCCCGAAGATTAGTCAGCCATGAGCGTGTGGAACCCTTCTTACTGGAGACAGGGACATGAAACTCTTGCTGGATACATGTGTTTGGGGCGGTGCCCTTAAGGAATTGCAGAATAATGGGCATGACGTTTTTTGGGCAGGAGAATGGCCAACAGATCCGGGAGACGACGAAATCCTTGATCATGCCTATCACGAAAACCGGATACTGGTTACTCTCGATAAGGATTTTGGGGAACTGGCTATCGTCCGTGGGGTGCCACATGCGGGGATCATACGTCTGGTCAATCTCAGGGCAAGGCAGCAGGCTGATGCCTGCCTCCGGGTAATTGGGCTTCACGGAGATGATCTGATGGCTGGGGCAATTATTACTGTCGAACCCAACCGAATGAGAATCCGTTTAAGTACTGGTCGGGAGGAGTAAGAAAGTCCTAAAGTCTTTTATAAAATCTTCCCCAAGGACTTGGGATCAAATTGTTAATCTTGATAAAGATGGCTGGAGGAGAGGGATGGTCTATGGGTTCGCCTTGAAAATAATCCGGAAGAAGTTCAGTCAAAGATAAAGATTTACTTCCATTCTCCTATAAAAGAGGCAGAAGGGGTCAGGTCTCAACAATCAACAAGATAGTTATTACATAAAAAGAGATTACAATACTAAGGAACAGCAATTCAATATTTGATTCGATAAGAAAATCGGGGATGGGTCACATTAGCGGCTAACCATCACACTTCGGGAGAACATGGATGCCTCGTGGTTAAGACTGGCGGGGACGCACTTAAGTTGTTTAAGAATATTGCCTCCGAATTGTATCGCCGCCCGACTTCACAATTGAAGAGCATGCGACAATGGGACCGATCGGGGGGCAGGTCAATAGATGAATGAGCGGATTCAACAACTTGACCACTGGATGCGGGCAAGAGAAGATGAGCCTCTTGAGTTCAAGGAGGCAAAACAAAACTTCGATTTCGAGTAAGTCGTAGATGGTAAATCTTAAAATATGAATTTATAGGGAAGGGTTTTGGCATTGGATAGTGCCTCCACTACCTTGAAGTCGTCCACCTCATCGAAGAGGAAACCACGGGGACGTACTTAAGTTGTTTAAAAAGTCTTAAATACATATGAGGCCCTTTCAATTTTAAAAGGAGAAGTCCAAATTCCAAACTCCCTCTGTGCCAGCCATCGGTCATTTGGTATTTGATGTGATAAGGCTCTGAAACGGGTAATTGCGGAATTGCTTTCCGACCAAACGGAATTTTTCAAACAATTCAGCGACAACAAGGCATTTGGGATGTCAGCGATTCAGTATGTGCAAAATTTGCACATACTGAAATCTAAAATCGGGGATGGGTTCAGATTATAAAATCTCCCCTGCCCCCTCTTTGCTAAAGAGGGGGGAAAAGAAGGAGGAGTATGAAAATATTCCAACCAGGGACGTTCATAAATACAGGCAAGTGAAAATCAGGGGTGGGTTCACATTAGGGGTTTAATCATCACACTCGGGGTAAATATTCTGGGTTGATCGGGTTGAATTTGTAGCTTTTTTTACTGCAAGTGTAGTATTATTTACTGCAATCCTTTTGAGGGTATTCTCCGTTATGATGGAAAGACTCTTCAGGTCTAAGTTGAGAGCGAAAATTCTGGGGTGGTTTTTTACTCACGTCGACGAACGTTTTTTTGTCAGACAACTGCAATCTTTATTGACTGAAGATTCGACAAACCTGAGCAGGGAGTTGGCCCGGCTGGAGTCTCTGAAGATCCTTATTTCCGAAACGGAGGGCAGACAAAAATATTTCAAGGTGAACAAGGATTGTCCTTTCTACGAAGAAATGAAAGGGCTGGTTTTTAAGACCATCGGCGTCGTTGGAACTATCAAGAAATCATTGGAGAAAGTTCCTGGGATAAAATATGCGTTCATCTATGGCTCTTTTGCAAAAAACCAGGAGCATATGGAAAGCGACATTGATCTCATGGTAATTGGAAAAGGGAATCTGGACGAAATGGAAGAGATGATTTCTCAAGCCGAGAATCAATTGAGAAGAACAATTAGCATCACTTCATATTCATTAAAGGAGTTTCGGGAAAAAGCAGGGTTGAAAGACCCTTTTATATTGAACGTTCTCAAGGAACCTAAAGTCATGCTCATTGGAAATAAAGATGAAATTAGAAGACCTTGAATCCTCAGGACTCATCGATAGAATAAACACTAATATCGATAAGGTAAATAGGGCCTTTGGAAGGGTAGGGAAAGACTTAATGACTGCCAAGGCGATCTTAAGAAATGACGAGGAATGGGCTTTCACGATTTCATACCATGCTATGCTTCGGGCAGGAAGAGCCTTCATGCTCTCTCTTGGATACCGACCGAAAGGGAAAGACCAACACAAAACAGCTGGAGGCTTGAGGGACCCACCTGCCCTACGAAAAAATTGTTAGAAATTCTGATTCGCTGGGGATCATTCTTCCATTATTCCACCATTCCGGCCTTTATCATCTGGAAAAGATCTTTCTGTTTGGCGGCCATCTCGCGGGCTTCTTTCTTTGTTCCTTCATGCTCATATCCGAGAAGGTGAAGGGTGCCATGGATCAGGAGAAGGGTGAGCATCTCCATCTCATTCAGACCCGATTGTTTCGATTGGCGCTTGGCCGTTTCAATGGAGATGACGAGATCGCCAAGGAGGTTAGGGTGGAGTGATGAAAATTCCCCTTCTCTCATGGAGAAGGCAAGGACATTGGTGGGTTTGTCCCGGCCGAGAAAGCGGTGGTTCAGTTCCCGGATCTGTCTGTCATCAACCAGCAGAAGGCTGAGTTCGGCCTCAGGAAGTCCCAGACTGGCCAATATCCGTTGAACCACTCTTCTTATCTTTTTTGAGTCTAAAGGGATAGGTTTTTGGCGATTTTGAATCCAGATCTTCATGGGTCTTCTTTCTATTGGACTCCAAAGAGGGGAGCATTGGATAGTCGATCCTCTGATGAAAGATGGCGGTCAGGATCCGGCTGAAATTCTCTTCGATCTTTTGAAGATCTTTTAACGTCAATTCACATTCCTCCAGCTGCCCATCCAGAAAGATGCTGTTGATGATTCGCTGAACCAATCCTTTGATTCTTGAAGGGGTAGGCTCGGAGAGGGTGCGGGTGGCGGCCTCCACAGCATCGGCCAGCATGACGATCCCCGCCTCTTTGGTCTGGGGTTTGGGGCCGGAATAACGGAAATCCTTTTCATCGATCGAATCCATGTCCGGATTCTCTTTTTCTTTTGCTTTCTGATAAAAGTAGGAGATCAGGCTTGTCCCGTGATGTTGCCGGATGATATGGACGATCCGTTCTCCGAGGCGGTTATCGCGGGCCAGTTCTACCCCATCCTTCACATGGGAGGTGAGGATGAGGCTGGACATGGTGGGGGTGAGGTGATCATGTTTATTTTCCATGCCTCCTGCATTCTCGATGAAGTAGAGGGGCTTTTTCAACTTCCCGATGTCATGGTAATAGGCGCTGACTCTGGAAAGCAAAGGATTGGCGGCAATCGATTTGGCGCCTGCCTCCACCAGGCTTCCGACAATGATGCTGTGGTGGTAGGTGCCGGGCGCCTGGAGGATGAGGTCCTTGAGGAGGGGATTGTCCAGATTGGCAAGCTCAAGCAGTTTGATGTCGGTGGTATAGCCGAAAAGGCTTTCAATCATGGGAGCAATCGCAAGAACCATGACAGAGGCGAGGAGCCCGCCCAGAAAACCCATCACCACATCCGAAAGGAGGGTCATCTTCAGGAAGGTTCCGTAGATTAAATTATAAGACAGAATCATTAAGACATTTGCCCCTCCAACGGTAACCCCTGCCTTGATGAGGATCGATCTTTGTTCACATTGTGCGACCTTATGGGCTCCGATCAAGCTTCCGACAAAGTTGAAGATGAAGAGAAAGAGCTGGTTTCCCATCATGGAAGCGGCAAAATAACTGACCAGACTTGCAAATACAATCGCGGCCTCCGAATTAATGACGATTCGAATCAGCATGGCCCCGGCAGCAATGGGGAAAAGGTAAGTGTAGGATGAAAACGGGATGGCGAGAAATTCTCCCCCCAGGATATCCGTGATGAGCTGAAAGACTTTAAGGAGGGCAACGACTCCGAGAAGCGTGCTGCAGCAAAAGAGGAGGTCTGTGGTGGAAAGCATGACCTTACGGATATTTTTCGTCGAGAATTCATACAGGCTGGCAAGGATGAGAAAAGTCAAGAGGGCGAGGCCGATCAGGATGGAGAGGATGTGGCTTCTCTCCTGGGCTTTTTTCAAAGCGTCGATTTTAAGGAGATGCTCCTCCTTGACGCGCTCCCCGCCCCTCAGGACAACCTCCCCTCTTTTGATTTGATAAAAGACCGGACTCACCCTGGCTCTTGCCTCCATCTTCCGCGCCTCGGTTTCATCCTTGTTAAAAGTGAGATTGGGTCTCAAGGATTGTTCCGAGATTTTCAACACCAGGGAAATCACGTCTCTCCCCAGACCGGGGGAAAGGCGGTCCGCATCAGCCCGGAGCCGGGCTTTCGCCTCCTTCAAGTCGACGAAGTTTAAAGGGGGAACATCCTTCCTCTCCTCACGGGTCTGAATGTTGCGGATGGACACTCCTTTCGGCGCATCGGGGTCGAGAAGGTCCTTATCAGTGACGATTCCTCTCCTTAATAAAAAAGCGAGCAGGTTTAAGGAGGCTTCTCCGATGGAGGGATTAAATTTCTCCTTCTCCAGGAGATGCCATTCTCTCTGTGAGAGAGAGAAGCGAAGGGAGGATTCCCAATCCGCTTTTTTCATGGAGAGGGGAGTGGAGGAAAAGGCCGCCCGGAGACGGTTTTCCGCATCGATCAGAATTCCCGGATCGTAGTCATAGACGGAGAGGACAGACCTTTCAGCTTCGGTCCGTTTTTCAAGGGTCGATCTCTGATCTTCCACTAAGATGTCCTGGGTTGATTTAATCTCCTTTGTGGCGATGTCTCCGGGCTTATAACTTTTGAGGGGAAGCTTGAGAGAAGGGGAGAGGAGAAGGGTGAGGAGAAGAGCGGTCCCTATGCCAATGAACCACTTTTGATAAACGGGATCTTTTATTTTCTTGATCCATAAACTGCCTTTTGAGCCATGGGTTGGGGTGGGTGCGTAAAATCGTTGGAATAATTCTTTAAAAAGTTTTTTTATCATATTTTTTCAGAAGAGGATTGTTGCTTGGATCGCTGACGCCTCTCTTCCGCCCTTTCATAAGCCTTGATGATATCCTGAACAAGGGGATGCCTGACTACATCCCTGTCCGAAAAGTAGACGAATTCGATCCCCTCAATCCCTTTGAGGATCCCCTGGATTTCGATCAATCCTGAGGCCTTATTTTCCGGAAGATCCACCTGGGTGATGTCTCCGGTGATCACGGCTTTGGAACTGAAACCCAATCGGGTCAGAAACATCTTCATCTGCTCCGGCCCTGTATTCTGGGCTTCATCGAGGATGACAAACGAGTCGTTGAGCGTCCTTCCCCTCATAAAGGCCAAAGGGGCGACTTCGATCACCCCTTTCTCAATAAGCCGGGAAGCCCGGTCAAATTCCATCATATCGTGGAGGGCGTCGTAGAGGGGACGAAGATAAGGGTTGACCTTTTCGTATAAGTTGCCGGGAAGAAAACCCAGTTTTTCGCCCGCTTCCACTGCAGGACGGGTCAGAACAATCCTTTCCACCTCCTGCTTCATGAGTGAGGCAACGGCCATGGCCATGGCCAGATAGGTCTTTCCCGTTCCTGCGGGACCGATGCCGATCACCAGATCGTATTTCCGGATGGCATCGATATAATGCTTCTGGGCAAGGCTTTTCGGGGTAATGATCCTCTTCCTGGCGGAGATATAGACGGTATCGAGAAAGATATCCTCGAGGTTGACAGACTGGTTATCCGAGATCATCCGGATGGCATAGTCGATATCATTGGGAAAGAGGGGATAGCCTTTTTTCAGAAGGCCGTAGAGATCGGTGAGGACCCGCTTGGAGAGGGTGACATCCAGGTCGTCCCCCTGGATGGTGATGGCATTGCCTTTGGCGCTGATCTTCGCGCCGATCGTCCTGGCAATGCGTCTTAAGTTTTCGCTATGAACGCCGAAAAGGTTGTTGGCAAGCTGGAGATCATCAAAGATGACCTTTTCGACAGTCTCTTCCGCTGTTTCTTTCAAATAAGAACCTTCACCCCGTTAGAAATAATGCCCCGCTGCTCCCTCCGGGCCAGCTTCCGGCTCGGAGAGTCCTCCAGCTCGGAGAGAGGCCCTCCCTCCGGGGCAGAAACCCTTCTGGGGCGGAGCCTGGGCCGGAGGGAGCAGCGGCACAACATTTTAGAATAATTCCAACGGGGTTAAATGCCCCGATAGAATTTCTAACGGGGTAAACCCCTTCATCGCCTGTCTGCTTCAGCCGTTTGGCAGGCCTGCAGGGCCCATCCTTTTTCCTTCCGAATAGAGCTTATAGACAGGTCTTACTGAAAGGAGCGCCTTAACTACTAAAATCATATCATCTTAAATTGATGATTGCAATATTCCTACTTCCCCCTCACCCTTACCCTCTCCCCTTTGAGGAGAGGGGTGAATGGAGGGGACTCCTGCGCTTCACCTCTTCAACAATGGCAGGAATGATCTTTCCTGCAGAACCGGAAATCAGGTAGTCCGATATCTGTCCTGTCAGAGGGGTGGGCTCCATATTGATCTCGATGACCGTGGCTCCTTCCTCTTTCGCCATCATGGGGATAGAGGCGGCCGGATAGACGACGGCAGACGTTCCGATGACAAGCACGGCCTTACAGGATCTGGATTCCCTGAAGGAATAGGTCTGTGCTTTCGGGGGGATAGGTTCGCCGAAAAAGACGACATCGGGCTTGAGAAGGGATGAGCATTGGGGGCAGCGGGCCGGGAGGTCTTCGATTTTGAGTGATGCGCCGTCGAGGGTGGTGGAGCACTTGAAGCAGGAGAGGGTTCGATGACTTCCGTGGAATTCGATCACGTTCCTGCTTCCGGCTGCCTGGTGAAGCCCATCCACGTTCTGTGTTATGACCGAGGAGAGCAAGCCCATCCGCTCCAGTTCGGCTAACCCGATATGGGCAGGGTTGGGTTTGGCTGTCATAACAAGAGTGAACATATCCTTGAGCATCAACCAGACCTTATCCGGGTTGGAATAGAAGGCATGGATGTGGGCGTATTCTTCGGGATCATATTTCTGCCAGAGGCCCTCCGCGCTTCTGAAGTCAGGAATTCCGCTTTCCACGGAGATGCCTGCGCCGGTAAAGGCAATCGTCTTTGGGGACCTGAGAATGTCCTCGGCAGCTCTCTGAATCAGTTGCTGGTTTATGGTTTTTCCTCCCCCTCACCCGGGTTGTGAGTCAAAGCGACCCCCCTCTCTCTCTATGTATGTGGATCATAACAAGAGGTCAAAGGGGTGTCAATCGTATCCACTTCATTTATTTTTTATTGCGTTGTTTTTTATTTCTTGATAGTATTTATGACAATCGAGGAAAACCCGGACTTTAATTTTTTCAAAACCTTTTTAACCTGGATCCTATGATCCAATTCAGAATCGAAAGGAAAGGAGGAGTTTCAATGGACAGAATTTTAAGGGTAAACATGAGCAATCTTAGGGTTTCCGAGGAGAAGATCGGTGGTGATTATGTCGGCCTTGGGGGCCGGGGGCTGACATCCGTGGTGGTGAACAAGGAAGTCCCGGCCACATGCCACCCCATTGGTCAACATAATAAGCTGGTCATCGCTCCAGGGCTTTTGACAGGGACGGCCGCTGCCAATTCGGGGAGGCTTTCCATTGGCGCCAAAAGCCCTTTGACGGGAGGGATCAAGGAGAGCAATGTGGGAGGCACGGCGGCAACCAAATTGGCGCGATTGGGCATTGCTGCCATCATTATCGAAGGGAAACCGGGGAAAGGAAAGATTTACGGCCTGGCTGTTAGTAAGGACGGGGCAAAGCTTTTTCCAGCAGATGATTTGAAAGGGCTGGGGAACTATGAATTGACAGAGAAACTTCAGGCCAAATATGACAAGAAGGCAGGCATTATTTCGATCGGGCCTGCCGGGGAGATGAAGATGGCGATGGCCAGTATTGCTGTCACCAGCACCAATGGGACTCCTTCCCGTCATGCAGGAAGAGGAGGGTTGGGAGCGGTGATGGGATCGAAGGGTTTAAAAGCGATTGTCGTAGATGATACAGGGGGCGAGAAGGTCGTCATCAAAAATCCAGAGGCTTTTAAGGAGGCTTCTCAAAAGTTTGTGAAGGCATTGCGGGAACATCCCGTGACCAGCCAGGGGCTCCCGACATATGGCACCAATGTTCTGGCCGCGATCATCAATGAGGCGGGGGGGTATCCGACACGGAACTTCTCCTCTGGACGATTTGAGGGGACCGACAAGATCAGCGGAGAAACGATGCATGACATTATTTCGAAGAGGGGAGGAAAGACGACCCATTCCGGATGCACCACCTGTATCATTCAGTGTTCCAATGAATACGTAGATGAAAAAGGCAAATACATCACCTCAGGCTTTGAATACGAGACTATCTGGGCTAATGGGGCCAACTGCGGGATTGATGATCTGGATGCGATTGCCCGTATCGACCGCCTCTGCGACGATTATGGATTTGATACGATTGAGATGGGATGCACGATAGGGGT
>Ga0154725_1072_pt1 | contig 9482 bp, 9 predicted proteins | sample Rifle2008BG16ft_FD_105733 | JGI IMG/M metagenome (GOLD analysis project Ga0154725, IMG submission 105733) | Deltaproteobacteria bacterium RBG_16_49_23 | reverse complement strand
CAATTTAAAATACAATTCCGCCATAATGTCGTCAATAGTGACTTCATCTGGTAAAGATTGGATCATTTTAATAACTTCTTTTTTTACCTCTAACATGTTTTTCCCCTCCTTTTTTTTAAATATATCACATAAATAGTATTTTTAACAAGCGGTCATAATTTCGTATAACGTTGTGGGTTTGTGCCGTGTCCCTGCTACGGTCACTCTTAATCTTAATATTTACCACGCTGGAAATAAGGAAGCAATTGGCTCTCTTGCATTTTTTCAAGGCGAAAAGGGTCAATATGCCCCAATCTCTTATGTAACTCGAATGGCGTAATCCATGCTTTTTGATAAGCAATCAAGTAATCAAATATCGCTCCAAAATGTAGTGCATTAGGATTTTGCATTAAAAAATCACCGACTTCACGACTTAATCCCCAGGAATCCAAATTTATTGCTTTGACTACATTTTCCATTTGAGGACAGGGACTATATCTGAGCATATCTATTACGATTCTTTCGTTTATAATTTTTTAGTCATAAAAATTCTCCATGCTTATTTGTGGGCGAAATGTCGGCTAACGAGGGTTTTAACCTTTTGAACGAGGACAGGATCGTAGGGGAATGAAACGATTATCCGACCAGATGGGTCATTTGAAACTTGAATTCTGACCATTAGGCAACTCCCATCCTTTCTGAATAATCAAGGGAGGGGAATCCGATATGTATATTTTGGCGTACAAAATATCATAACTGTTAAATATGTCAATTGTTTTTGTAATTTTGGTGGCAATCGCCCAATTACAGGTGCTGACAAGGGCTTTTGCCCAAACTAATCTTTTGCCCTTCGACAGGCTCAGGGCAGGCTTGTCGAAGCATGAAATCAATTTGAGCAACAGCCCGTACACTTATAACTGAAGATATACTTTTGGTAAGTTTGAGAACCTTGAAAAGTGCTTTACCCTCTCTTCTTTCTCTTGTTTCGGAGGTGGGGGATGAGGCCGCCGTCTTTGAGCAGTGCCTGCATGAAGGCCGGGATGGGGGTTGCGGAGAATTTTTTCCTCTGGGTAAGGTTGAATATCTCGCCGGTGTCCAGATCGACTCGAACCCGGTCTCCATCCTTAATCGCTTCCGAAGCCTCGGGGGATTCGAGGAGGGGTAGGCCCAGGTTGAAACTATTTCGGAAAAAGATCCGGGCAAAGCTTTTGGCGATGATGCAGGAAATGCCTGCGGCCTTCAGGGCAAGGGGCGCATGCTCACGGGAGGAGCCGCATCCGAAGTTCTTATCGGCCAACAGGATATCCCCTTTCTTCACATCTTTTATAAACTCCGGTCGCTCATCCTCCATCGCATGTTTGGCCAGTTCTTTTGGGTCGGATTGGTTAAGGTAACGGGCAGGGATGATGGCATCGGTATCGACATCGGCTCCGAACTTCCAGATTCTTCCTTCGAGTATCATGATATTCCCCTGACCTAATACTTTCCCCTCCCTCGGCGGGAGGGGATGAAGGGGAGGGGGACTAAGCCTTCCTTTTCACCCCCACCCCAACCCTCCCCCGTCAAGGGGGAGGGGAATCAGTGGTATTTATTTTCTTACCACTTCTTCCGGGTGGCAGATTCTTCCTCTGATGGCGCTGGCGGCTGCGACAGCAGGGCTACAGAGATAGACTTCACTTCCGGCATGGCCCATCCTTCCCCTGAAGTTGCGGTTTGTCGTGGCCAGCGCTCTTTCCCCTTCTGCTAAAACACCCATATGGCCTCCAAGACAGGGGCCACAGGTGGGCGTGCTGACCGCCCCACCGGCTGAAATAAATATTTCGATAAGGCCTTCTTTCAAAGCCTGCCGGTAGATCTCCTGGGTGGCCGGGATGACGATAAGCCTCAACGAGGATGCGATCTTTCTCCCATTCAGAATCCTTCCTGCTACCCTTAAATCATCGAGGTGGCCATTGGTGCAGGAGCCGATAACCACCTGATCGATCTCTATCTTACCCACCTCCCTCACATCCTTTACATTGGAAGGGATATGAGGAAGGGCCACCTGCGGATGAATCTTTGAAACATCGTATTCTTTCACATCGCTATAGTGTGCGTCTCGATCACTGCGATAGATCTTATAAGGTCTTTTTGTCCTGGGTTTGATAAATTCAAGGGTGACCTCATCCGGTTCGATGATCCCGTTCTTTCCGCCGGCCTCGATCGCCATATTGGCCATGGTGAACCTTCCTGACATGGGAAGTTTTTGAATGGCCTCTCCGCAGAACTCCATAGCATGGTAGCGGGCGCCATCCACGCCAATATCGCCAATGGTGTAAAGGATGAGGTCCTTACCCGAGACCCAGGGATTCAGTCTCCCATGATAGATCAGCTTGAGGCTCTCCGGAACTTTGAGCCAGAGCCTTCCGGTGGCCATGGCTGCCCCGAGGTCCGTGCTGCCCACACCGGTTGAGAAGGCGCCCATCGCACCATAGGTGCAGGTATGACTGTCCGCGCCGATCACGACCTCTCCTGGCAGAACAAGACCCTTCTCCGGAAGAAGGACATGCTCGATCCCACATTGTCCAACCTCGAAGAAGTAGGTGAGGCGCTGGGCCTTTGCAAACTCCCTGAGAGTTTTGCATTGCTCGGCAGAGGGGATGTCCTTGGCAGGGGTGAAGTGGTCTGGAACGAGAACAACCCGGTCCCGGTGAAAAACCCTTTTTGCTCCAATTTCGTTAAAAGCCTGAATGGCAAGGGGCGCCGTGATATCATTCGCAAGGGCAAGGTCGATCCGGACATCGATCAACTCTCCCGCAGAAACTGCTTTCTTATTTATGTGGGCGGCCAGGATCTTTTCTGTGATGGTCATGGAATGTGTTGGTTTCATATTCTTCTATTTTATATGAAGCATGGGGCATAGAGCATAGGGGAAGGAGTAAAAGTTCTTAACGCTTTGCGCTTAGCGCCATGCGCTTTGCGGCTCACATCCCCACCAGTTTCTGTTTCTTGAATTCTATCTTGTTGAGGGCATTGATATAGGCCTTGGCGCTGGCCACGATCACATCGGTGTCCGCACCCTGGCCGATCACGGTCTGGCCTTTCTCCTCCAGTCTGACCGTCACCTCACCCTGAGCCTCTGTGCCGCTGGTGATGGCATTGATGGTAAATTGCAGGAGTTTCGACCTGGTTCGGGTGATCTTCTTAATCGTCTTAAAAGTGGCATCCACAGGCCCATCGCCAAACCCTGCTTCCTGGATCAGCTTTCCATCAACCTCCATCTGGACGGTGGCCGTTGGCACGGTGACATTTCCTGCAACCACATTGATATAGACCAGTTTGAAACGGTGAGGCATCCGGAGAATCTCCTCCACAACGATCGATTCAATATCCTCATCAAAGATCTCACGTTTCTTATCAGCCAACTGCTTGAATCGACTGAAAGCCCTCTCCAGGTCCGCCTCGGGGAGGCGATATCCCAAATCTTTCAACCTTTCCCTGAAGGCATGTCTTCCGGAGAGTTTGCCCAGGACGATCGAACTTTTAGGAATGCCCACCGACTCCGGCGTCATGATCTCATAGGTTAATTTTTCCTTCAGGACCCCGTCCTGATGGATTCCGGATTCATGGGCAAAGGCGTTCGCACCGACTACCGCCTTGTTGGGCTGAATCACCATGCCGGTGATCTTCGACACCAAACGGCTGGTGGTGTAAATATGCCTGGGAATAATTCTCGTATGAAAACCGAGCAGGTCTTTCCTCGTTTGGAGGGCCATGACCATCTCTTCAAGTGAGGTATTTCCCGCCCTTTCCCCGATTCCATTGATTGTGCACTCGATCTGTCGGGCGCCGTTCTGGATGGCGGCAAGGGAGTTTGCAACGGCAAGGCCAAGATCATTGTGGCAATGGACACTCAGGGTTACCTTCTCCATTCCCTTTAGCCTCTGCCGCAGGGTTCGGATGAGTTCTCCAAACTCAGAGGGGATGGCATAACCCACCGTGTCAGGGATGTTGATGGTGGTGGCCCCGGCCTGAATGGCGGCATCACAGACGGCAGAAAGAAACTCGACATCACTTCGGGTAGCATCCATAGCCGAAAATTCGACGTCGGGTGTATAACGTTTTGCCCTTGCAACGGATTGACCGGCCATCCGGATCACTTCCTGTTTCGATATCTTCAATTGATGTTTAAGATGGATATCCGAAGTCGAGATGAAGATGTGGAGCCGGGGAGATTTAGCTCCCTTGACTGCCTCCCAGGCCCGATCAATATCTTTGGGGTTTGTTCTGGCCAGGGCAGCCACCTGAGATTGCTTTATTTTTTTTGAGATTTCTTTGACCGCCTCAAAGTCTCCCTCTGAAGAGATGGGAAAACCGGCTTCGATGATGTCCACATTCAATTTTTCAAGTTGTTCGGCGATCCTCAGCTTTTCAGCCACATTCATTGTAGCGCCCGGGGACTGCTCCCCGTCGCGAAGGGTGGTATCGAAGATCTTTACCAGTTCACTCATTCTTTATTCTCCTTAAATAATAAATGATGAACAATGAACTTTAAATTCATAATTCATAACTCATACCTCAAATACTTCCGTTACCCTTTTGTAAAATTCTTCTTCCTCCCGTATCTTCATTTCGATACGGAGGGCCAGAAGAGGAAGGGAATCAAGGGGTAATATTCTTAATTTTACCATATCCTTCTCTGTTGTCACAATCCAATCTATTTTTTTAACTTTTCCTTTAATGGAAATCAAATCAAGAGCGGTGTAATGATGATGGTCCGGAAAGATCACCTCCCCGACCACCTCCATCCCGCATTTTTTCAATAACATGGAGAAATAGGCCGGGTTGGCGATTCCGGAAAGGGCGATGACCTTCTTTCCTTTAAAAAGATGGAGCGGTTCAATCTTCTCGTCGGGGTGGATCAATCCTGCGGGTTCGTAATGGCTGTGGAATATCGGCGAGGAAGGATGAATCTCGTGGAGTTGTGATTTTAGGGGGACGCATGTTTCAGGATTCTCAGCTTTGGTCAGAAGGAAGAGGTCTGCTCTCCGTAGATGGGATAAGGGCTCCCTCAGGATGCCCCTTGGGAGGAGATGACCATCGCCGAAACCGATGTGCGAGTCGATGAGGACGATGTTCAGGTCCCGATGGAGAGGGAGATGCTGAAAACCATCATCGAGCAGAAAGCCACGGACAGGGAATCGTTCAAGAGCCATCTCTCCGTTTTTGAATCTCTCTTTTCCGATAAGCACAGGAATACCTCTGAGGGCGCTGGCCATGAGAAAGGGTTCATCGCCTGATTCCTCCGGAGAGAGAAGAATGGTCCGGCCATCGGTAACGAGCGGGCCCGAGCCCTTCTTTCCACGATAACCCCTGCTCAGGATGGCCGTGGGTATGCCTCTCTCCATCAGCCCACCTGCCAGAGCCATGACCAGAGGGGTCTTTCCGGTTCCTCCCACGGTGATATTCCCGACGCTGATGACAGGCCGGGGAAGCTGCTCTATCTTCAACAGACCGAGGGAGTAAAGAAATGCTCTTGACCGGACCGCCCACCCATAAAGCAAGGAGGCCAGGAATAGAGGGGAGAGGAGCATTCTCTCCGGAAGAGATTTTTCTTTACGATACAGGATTTGATCGAGGCGACAAGTCATATGATCTCAAATTTCAAATTGCAAATTTCAAATTGGATCCCGCGTTTCGCAGGACAATTTGAAATCTAAACAAAGACATTTGATATTTCCTCAAGATTCCCTCCCCCTTTTGACGGGGGAGGGTGGGGGTGGGGGTGGACAAATTGGTCTTATTTTGGTCCCCCCTCCCCTTCATCCCCTCCCGCCAGCACCAGGGGAGGGGAGATATTTTGAGGTTTTTTCTAAAATATTAGAGATTAATTCTCAGATTAATCATGTAAATCTACAATCTAAAATATCATTTAAAAAAGGTTTAATCTTTTCAAAGATCCTTTCGGTGGCTCCGCGATGTTTCTGGATAAATCGATATCCCTGTTCTCCAACCTCATTTCGCGCCCTCTCATCCGAGAGGAGTCGCTTCAATTGAGAAGAGAGTTCCTCTTTGTCTTTCACCAGAATGGCTCCTCCTTCCGCCATCAGACGACGGGAGATTTCCTGGAAGTTAAACATATAAGGCCCGAAGAGGACGCATTTTTTAAAGAAGAGGGGTTCCAGGGGATTGTGACCGCCGATGGGAACAAGGCTTCCGCCAATGAAGACGAGTGTTCCGAGGCTGTAGATCCTCATTAACTCCCCCATCGTATCAAGGAGAATCACTTCGGGTTTCCCTGTCCGGCCTTCCACATATCCGGATGACTCTATGGAAAGGGAGGTTCTTCTCTTCCACGGGAGGGATTCTCTTTCGAGGTTCTTCTCCACCTCCTCGAGGCGATCGAGATGGCGGGGAGCCAGGATGAGAACGAGATGAGGGCTAATCTCTCTCAGGTTTTTGAAGATCTGGATGAAGATCTCCTCCTCTCCCGGATGGGTCGAACCCGCGATGAGGATAGTCTCTTTTCCCTGAAGACCAAGGGATATGGGCAATCCGGCTGTTGCTTCCCCGCCTGGAGAGGGTAAAGCCTGGTCAAATTTTATGTTTCCCGCAACCTCTGTCCTGTCTAATGAGGCGCCCATCTCTATGATCCGGCTCCGATCCTCTTCTGTCTGCATCAAAAAGAGAGAGATATCTTTCAAGCATCTTTTGAAAAAGGATTTAAACAGGAGATATCCCCGGAATGACTTCTCGGAGATCCTGCCGTTGAAGAGGACGACAGGGATTTTCTTTCTGCTACAGTAACGAAGGAGGTTGGGCCAGAGTTCTGTCTCCGCAAGGAGAAGGAGGCGAGGACGGATCTTTCGAATGGCCCTCCGGATGGTGAAGGGATGGTCGATCGGAAAAAAGAGGATCCGGTCAGCTTCAGGGATAAGTTGCTTTGCCGTCTCGTTGCCCGTGGAGGTCATGGTGGTCAGGACGATCTCACAGCGGGGGATTTCTTTCTTGATCCGCCTGATGAGAGGGATGGAACAGAGAACTTCTCCGACGGATGCGGCATGGACCCAGATTGGATTTTTAGAGGAGAGATCCGGGAAACCTCCCAATCGCTCCTTCAGTTGTTTGTGAGGTCGTTTCCTGAATAGACTTTGCAGAAGAAGGTAGGGGATGTGGAGGATTAAAAAACAGGTCAGAAGAATATTGTAAAGGAAGTGGATCATGGGATAAAAGTTTTAAGTGAGCTAAAGTGACTAAAGTGAACTAAAGTTTACAAAAATCAACTTTAGTCACTTGTAACTTTAGACACTTTTTTGCTTGGATCAAAGTAGCGGTCTGCTTCTTCGGTTATTTCGTTTAATCGTTTCTCTACGAAAAGCCTCTTCTCCTCAAGATCTTTGCGGTCTGCGTTGCGATCAACATAGATGGGCTCTCCCCAGACGAAGACCCCCTTTGAAAAAGGATAGGGAAGAATAAAGCGGTCCCAGGTCTTAAAAACTTTCTTTTTCGAAGCGCCGAAGGCGAGCGGAAGGATGGGATTTCCGGTCCGCCTGGCCAACTCAATCACGCCGGACTGGAGGCGATGGCGCGGCCCCCTGGGGCCATCGGGTACAATGCCCATATCCGATCCATTCCGAATCGCCCTGATCATTTCTTTGAGTGCGGAAGAACCGCCCCTGCTGGAGGAGCCGAAGATCGGGTTGAGCCCGAATCGTTTCAAAGCCCTTCCGACGATCAGGCCATCCCGATGAGGCGAGACGAGGAAGCTCGACTTTTTCCCTTGATAGGCAAGGGGCATCATCAAAAGCCTATCATGCCAGAAGGCGGCAATGTATGGGATTCCTTTCTCCACGAAGGATTTCTGGATTTGCGGGTTAACCACTTCGAATCGCATGGTCCAGCCCAGAATCCGGATGACACGATAAGCCAGCCAGGGACCGAATGAGACCACCAATTTCTTTTTAAAAGATTTTAGAGCCATACCCTTTATTGCAGAATGCGGAATGAAATCTATCAAAAAAATTTAAAATTCCCCTCACCCTTCCCCTCTCCCCAGCGGGGAGCTGATCCTTACCCATAAATAGGGGCGCTGGACACAAGGGGCACCCTGATAGATTCCCCATCCCCCTCCTGACCTCCCCCTTGAAGGGGGATGAACGTGGGGATTACCTTCCCTTTCATTAGGAGGACCATAGCGATTACCCTCCCCTTCAGGGGGAGGGTTGGGGTGGGGGTGGGGTATGCCAAAACCTCAATTGCACCAGTCGTACGTTCCCTCCTTGTGTTCAGCCCCCCGACTTATGGGACACGGTTAGAGCGGGGAGAGGGAGGGGGTGAGGGGGCCGAATAAAAAACTCCATTCCGAAATCCGCAATCCGAAATCCGCATTCAAAATCAGTAGATCTTTTTCGCCTTCGGGGTTTTCCAGACCCCCATCCCGTCATCTCTGAATTGAAGGTCATAGAGGCGACGGTATTCTCCATTGAAGGCCATCAGCTCTTCGTGAGTTCCCTGCTCCACAATCTCTCCATCGGAGAGAACGATAATGCGATGAGCATTCCGGACGGTGGAGAGACGATGGGCAATGACAAAGACGGTTCGGCCTCGCATCAATGTTTCCAGGGCCGTCTGGACCTCAGTCTCGGAATCGGAATCGAGAGAGGAGGTCGCCTCATCAAGGATCAGGATGGGGGCATTCTTTAACAGCGCCCTGGCAATGGAGATGCGCTGGCGTTCTCCACCTGAGAGCCTCGCCCCTCCTTCTCCAATCACGGTGTCGTATCCCTGAGGAAACCTCTGAATGAAGCCATGCGCATTGGCTGCCTTTGCGGCCTCAATAATCTCCTGATTCGATCGCAGAAGGCTTCCATAGGCGATGTTGTTTTTAACCGTATCATTGAAGAGAAGGGTCTGCTGGGTGACCAATCCGATCTGTTCCCTCAATGATTTCAGGGTAACCTTTCGAATATCAAAGCCATCTATCAAAATCCGACCCTCTGCCACATCGTAGAAGCGGAGAAGGAGATTAACAAGAGAGGTCTTTCCCGCTCCGCTCATCCCGACGATGGCGATGATCTCACCGGTCCTGACATGGAGGGAGATCGATTTGAGCACCGGCGCTGAATCATATTTGAAGGTGATCTCTTGCAACTCAATTCCTTTTGAAATCGGAGGTAGTGAAAAGGCATCCTTCTCCTCTCTCACCTCTGCCACCGTATCGAGGAGCTCAAAGATCCTTGCTGCGGCGGCCAAACCTTCCTGCACCTCAAGGTTCACCTTGTTCAGATTACGAACCGGGGCATAGAGCATGAGCAATGCGGTCATAAAGGAGAAAAAGGTTCCGGGAGTCACGTCTCCCCGGACCACACTGTATCCGCCCACCCAGATGATCACGGCTATCCCGATTCCTCCCAATAATTCCATCAGGGGATGAGAGAGAGCCCTGATCTTCACCCGCTTGAGGAAGATTTTGAAGTATCGTTCATTCTCTTCAGCGAACCGTCGCTTCTCATATTCCTCCATAG
>Ga0154725_1147_pt1 | contig 9578 bp, 7 predicted proteins | sample Rifle2008BG16ft_FD_105733 | JGI IMG/M metagenome (GOLD analysis project Ga0154725, IMG submission 105733) | Deltaproteobacteria bacterium RBG_16_49_23 | reverse complement strand
GAATCAGGGTCCTTTTCCGGGGAGCCTGGGGATTTGCATCCAGTTCTAAAATGACAAAAAGAGAGATGGAGGCCGTTTTTGCAAAGGCGTTAAAGATTGCCAGGGCAAGTTTAAAAGCCAAAGGAAATGATGTGGTTTACCCCTTTTCCTCTCAAAGGGTGGATCAGTACAGGACTCCCATTTCCATCGATCCCCTTGAAGTTCCCCCAGAGAAAAAGCTGAACCTTCTCCTGACGTCCGATGAGATCATCAGGAGAAACAAGGGGGTGAAGATCTCGGAGGCCTTTATGGGATCCTATAAAACGGAGAAGACCTTTGCCTCCACAGAAGGCTCTTATATCGAGCAGGAGATTGTTGAATGCGGTGGGGGGATTGCGGCCATCGCCATTGACGGCGGAGAGGTCCAGGTGCGATCTTACCCAAACTCCCACAGAGGAAATTTTGCCGCCAGGGGATATGAATGGATTGAGGCGTTAACCCTCCAGAGTCATGCTGAGAGGATAGCAGAAGAAGCTGTGCGACTTCTTTCCGCAAAACCCTGCCCAACAAAAGACACCACTCTGATCCTCGACAATTCCCAGCTGGCCCTTCAGATTCATGAGTCGATCGGCCATCCCATTGAACTCGACCGGGTTCTCGGGACAGAGACGAGTTATGCAGGGGCCAGTTTTATTAGACCGGAGATGGTAGGCTGTTTTAAATATGGATCCGAGATCGTCAATATCGTGGCCGACGCAACCTATCCTGGAGGATTGGGAACATTCGGATACGATGATGAGGGAATACAGGCCCAGAGAGTTCCCATCGTCTCGAAAGGGGTTCTGGTCAATCTTCTCACATCAAGAGAAACAGCCCGCACTCTCGGAAAAGAGAGCAACGGGACGATGAGGGCGGACGGCTGGAATCGGATTCCCCTGATCCGTATGACCAACATCAATCTGGAGCCCGGGGAATGGACGCTGGGAGATATGATCTCCGATACGGAGGAGGGCCTTTTCTTAAGCACAAACCGGAGCTGGTCCATCGATGACAAGAGGATCAATTTCCAGTTCGGAACGGAGATCGGTTGGGAGATTAAAAAGGGAAGACTTGGTGAGATGATCAAGAATCCCACTTATACGGGGATTACTCCCCAGTTCTGGAACTCCTGCGATGCCATTGCCAGTCAGGACCACTGGCAGATGTGGGGGACACCCAACTGCGGCAAAGGCGAGCCGGGGCAAATAGCTCATGTGGGGCATGGCGCGGCGCCAGCCAGGTTTAGGAATGTCGAGGTGGGAGTGATGAAAGGAAGTGACTAAAATGAGCTAAAGTGCCTAAAGTGAGCTAAAGTTTAAAGTGACTAAAGTTGAAAGTGCCTAAAATGCCTAAAGTTAAAGGGAACCTCTAATAATTCCAAATTTGTCACTCCCGCCCCGTATCAAGTACGGGATAAACTCCGGCGGGAGTCCAGTAATTTTAAAAGCTTATAGATTCCTGCTTTCGCAGGAATGATATTTTTAGAGGTGGTCTAAAATCTTTAATTTCTTAAAAACTTTAGTCACTTTAGTTCACTTATAACTTTAGTCACTTTCTTTTTTTGGGGTGACATCCTCGGCGTAACCTTCCCGGAAGCCCTCGACGACCTTTTCAGAGACCTTCTTGGTTGCTTTCAATATCTTCTTCAGACCTTCCTTGAATAACTCTTTGGCTTCTTCCAGTTCCTCTTTCTCTTCTTTCATCAATCCTGAACCTATTTTGTTGCCGGAGGTTTAGGGGGCGGCATTTTCTCAGCCATCTGTTTCATCTTATCAATCTGGGCTCTTATACGATTCGCCCTTTCGCTACTCGTGTCCACTTTCAGATAATCCTCCCAGGCTTTTACCGCGCCCTTGACATCCTGTTTGTCATGGAGGAGAACAATGCCGATATTATAACGGCTGTTGACATGCTTGGGATCGCTCTGGGTCGCCTTTTTAAACTCCTCAATCGCCCGGTCAAAGTCTCCTAAGGCCCTGTACATAATTCCTAAATCCGTCCTTACATCCGGGTTATCCGGTTTGATGGCAAGATACTGGCTGTAAGTCTCAATGGCTTCCTTCGGCTGTCCGGCGTCGAAGTGGAGGTTTCCAAGTTCCACCAGAGCAGGCAGGTTTTTGGGGTCTTTCTTAATGATCTCCTTCAGAGTTTTAACCTTGAGGGCGGCCTCCGCAGGGTCAGGACCCGGAGGGGGGGCGGGGGCGGGAGCCATCTGAGGCTTTTGAACCATGGCTGTCTTAGGGGTATCTTTCGTTCCCTTCAGGATGGCCACGGTCGCGCCGGCGATGAAGCCCACCAGAAGAGCGATGACAATGTAAAGAATGGCTGTCTCTTTTTTCATTTTGGACTCTCCTTATTTTTAAAAAATTTTAGCCTAAAGAAGAAGGATATGCAAATTTAATAACCCCACCTCGCCTCCCCTTAGATTAAGGGGAGGTAGGGAGGAGTTAGAGGGAAAGAACGGGGCTATTGAAAAAATAATTGATTTTTTCTTATATCATAATAGAATATTGATCGAATCCTCCATTAGAGCATCTCTTTCTATTTCGAATATAACACTGGATCTCAGGCGATAGATCGGACGAATCCGATGGGTCAATCAGTGAAAAGGATCAGTTTTCATCACTCCCTCCGGTTTAAAATCATCATCGGGCTCACAGCCCTTCTCACCCTCACCCTGACCACTCTCTTCGTGATTCAATATTTTCACCATCGGAACAAGATGATCCGCAACCTCCAGGAGAACGTCAGCCCTCACCTGACACAGATGGTCAATGATGTTTTAAAAAACGCGATGATCTCGAAGAACTTAAACGAGATGAAGTATATTCTGGAGGTAGTCAATAACTACCCTGATGTGAAAAATATCTTCATTATGAACCGGATCGGTAAGGTGATCCTGTCCAACGATGAGCAGGAGATGGGCAGGACGATCGACATCCAGGATGCCACCTGTCAGATCTGCCATTATCGGACAACAGAAGCGCTGAATAAGACGGTGATTTATACCACCCCCCGGGGTGAAAAGATCTTCAGGAATGTCAACCCTATTTACAATCGCAAGGAGTGTTTCCCCTGCCATCATCCCAGCGAGAAGATCACAGGGGTTCTTGTCACCGATTTCACTCTGAAAAATATAGAAAGGCAGCTCCAGGCCGAGGTGAAGGAAAATCTCCTCTTTCTGTTATTGACCATCCTGATTTCCACCCTGGTCATCGGCATCGCCCTCAATCAATTGGTGATCAAAAAGCTGCAATATTTTGTCGAGGCAACCTCCTTCTTCGGCCGGGGTGATTTCAAAAGAAGCATCGACTTCAAAACCGACGATGAGATCAAGCGTTTAGCCGATTCGTTCAATTTAATGGCAAAGACATTGATGGAGAAGAAGGAGCTTGAGCGGAAATACCTTTCACGCATCATCGAAGCCGAGGAGAATGAACGGAGACGGATTTCACGGGAGCTCCATGATGAGATCGGGCAGGCTCTTACTGCGATTAGGTTCAATTTGGATAGGATCGATAAATGCCTCCCTGAAACATCCACCATGGCCCGTGAGAGGTTAGAGGAGGCGAAGACCTTATCCCAACAAACCATCAAGGCGATGCGAAGGTTGTCCATGGATCTTCGGCCTGCCATGCTGGATGATCTGGGCCTGATTCCAACGTTGCGATGGTACATCCAGAACTTCTCCAACCGGCTCAATATCGACTCCCAATTTCAGGCGACCGGATTTGTCGGGAAATTACCCCCGCCCATTGAAACGGCATTTTATCGAATCATACAGGAGGCATTGAATAACATCGGGAAACATGCGGAAGCAGGCCGGGTTGAAATTTTCATGGAGCACAAGGACTCCATGATCTATGCTTCGGTTACGGATAATGGGAAGGGGTTTGATTTGGACAAGGTCCTCCGCCCGGAGTCGAAGGAAAGGGGATCCGGCATCATCGGCATGCAAGAGAGGGTTTCGATTCTCAAAGGGCATATCGATATCCGGTCGAAGCCGGGTTCCGGGACTCACATCCGGATCGAAATCCCCTGTCCCAAAGGGAGTGAAAATGATGAAAAAGATACGGGTCTTATTGGCTGAAGACCATACCATCGTCCGTCAAGGACTGGTGGCTCTTCTCAAGTCTGAATCCGGGATCGAGGTGGTCGGGGAGGCCTCGGATGGCCTGGAAGCGGTTGAAATGGCAAAGAAGTTCATCCCGGACATCGTCTTGATGGATATTGCCATGCGGAATTTAAATGGGCTGGAGGCTACCCGTAAGATCAAAAAGCTCTTCCCCCATATGAAGGTGCTGGTTCTCACCATGTACGAAAATGAAGAATGGATCTTTCAGATTCTCAAGGCAGGAGCCTCGGGCTACCTGATCAAGGACTCGGCCATGACCGATCTCATCTCGGCCATTGGCGCTGTCGCTCAGGGGGATTCCTACCTCAGCCCTTGCATCTCTAAGAAGGTCATTGATGAATACATCCGGAAGGCAGAGATGGGTGAGAGAGGGTTTCTGGATGACCTCCTTTCCGGCCGGGAGAGGGAGGTCTTGCAACTGATCGCCGAAGGGCATTCCGTCCCTCAGATCGCGTCCCTCCTCTGTATTAGTAAAAAGACCGTTGAGGCCCACAAAACCCACATCATGGAGAAATTAAATATCCATGATAAAGTGGGGCTGATCAAATACGCCATTCGGATGGGACTGACGAAGGTCTAATGAGGACATAAAGCATAGCGCAGAGCGTTTAAATAGGTTTTCAAACCTTAAAAATTTCAATTCTGAGTCGCCACCCTTCCTCTCTTCCTCACATAACAAATTATGTAGCGGCGGCATTCCTGCCTGCCAGCCCTCGGTCGGGACCGCCTGCCTGCCGGTAGGCAGGGGGCCGGCAGGCAGGTATTGCCGCCGGATGATGCGCCCCCATTAAACCCCGTTAGAAAGGACGGGGCTTTATACCCCACCTTTCCGAAAGGTATTCAAATTCTGATTCACAACTTTATCCCCGCCTAAAAGGCGGGGCTTTCTAACGGGGTAAATGAGGGCGCTACTGATGCTACTGATGCTTTTTTAAGTAAATCACCCCTTAAAAATAGGGCCTTTTTTTATTCAATATAGGTGGATTCACCGATGGACAAATTCTTTTATAAAAAATAAACTGTGACCCAAAAAGAGATGAAGAAAAATTCAATAGAAAAGAAAAGATACGCCATGGTGATTGACCTTCGCCGATGCATCGGCTGCCATACCTGCTCGGTTGCCTGTAAGGCGGAAAACCGTGTTCCCTTAGGTGTCTATCGTTCATGGGTGAAGATCATTGAAAAAGGGAATTATCCCAATATCTCCCGACACTTCCTTCCGACCCTCTGCAACCAATGCGACCACCCCCCCTGTGTCATCAATTGCCCGGTTCAAGCCACCTGGAAGTTAGAGAACGGGATCATTATTATTGATGAACATCGTTGCATCGGATGTAAATATTGCCTTGCCTCCTGTCCCTATAACGCCAGACATATCAACCCTCTCATTCCCATCGTACAGAAGTGCACCTTCTGCCATCACCGGGTCTATGCAGGATTGGAGCCTGCCTGTGTGGAAGCCTGTCCTGCCAGGGCAAGGATTTTCGGAGACCTCAACAATCCTCAGGGGGAAGTTGCCAAACTGCTTTCCAAGCATCCTTTTCAGGTGCTGAAGCATGAGATGGGAACTTATCCCCAGGTCTATTATATCGGGGCTGATCTTGATGCTATGGACCCTTTTGCCGGGAGGAAGGAATGGATGTAAACGTTATCTACAATGTGGAACACGAAATGCACCTGGGAACCCTCATTGCCCTCTATTTTTACCTGACAGGTTTGAGCGCCGGGTCCTTTATCATTTCGACCTTTGCTTATGGGTTCGGGATGGTTAAATACAAACCCCTGGGGAAGATCGGCGTCGTGATGGCTACCCTGCTTTTGATCATCGCCCCCATGATCCTTCTGATTGACCTGGCGCAGCCCCTGAGATTCTGGCATCTCATCCTCTATTTAAGAATCACTTCCCCCATTACCTGGGGGACCTTTCTTCTGACCCTCTATCCCATAAACTGCATGATCTATGGCTACTTCATGTTCAAAGGCAATTTGAAAAGGACCAAGATCTTTGGCCTGATCGGCATTCCCCTGGCCCTTATGGTTCATGGTTATACAGGGTTTATCCTTGCCCTGGGAAAGGCAAGGGTTTTATGGAACACCGCCATCATGCCTCCTATCTTTCTCGTCTCAGCCATGGTTTCAGGCCTTGCCATGATGATTCTCGTTGTGATTGTCAAGGATTATTTCATCCAGAGGGGTAAAGAACACGATCCGACTCTCATTTACGGTCTGGGGAAATTACTGGTGGTCAGTATTGTCCTTGATCTTATTCTGATAGGGATTGACCTGACGGTCCTTCTCACTTCCCACACAGAGGCTTATATTGCTGCATTAATGCTTCTGGAAGGAAGCTTCAGCCACCTTTTCCTTGGAGTCGAGGTTTTTCTAGGCGCCCTTGTTCCATTATTTCTTCTCCTCTTTCCTCTCACGAAGAGATGGGTTCCGGGGATCGCCATTGCTTCGGTGTTGACCATGATCGGAATCCTGGCCATGCGATACATCATGGTCGTCGGGGGTTTGACCATTCCATTGAGTTAACCTGAACATTGGAAAGGGAGGTGGGTGTGCTTCCATATAATTTTTACGCACCTGTAAAGTTAATGGAGATTGAATGGCTGGCATAAGTCGAAGGGATTTTATCAAATGGGGAGCAGGGGGAGTAGCCTTATTAGCCACCAGCCTTCCCTCGGAAGGAATTTCTTCTCCGGAAACCAGAAAGAGTGTTTCCAGGACGACCGGAAGGCTCCGGAAATCGATTCCCAGTGTCTGTATGATGTGCCCGGCCGGCTGCGGGATTTTAGGGTATCTCGAATATGGAAAAGTGGTTAAGATAGGAGGAAATCCCCTTGATCCCAATAGCCGGGGAAGGCTCTGTGCAAAAGGGATCGCAGGAATCAATCACCTCTACAACCCTGACCGGATTCCTTATCCTTTGAAACGGGCTGGGAAAAGGGGTGAAGGACGCTGGAAAAAAATCTCATGGGATGAAGCATTTCGCGAAATAGCCCTCCGGCTCAAAGCCATACAGACAGAAAGAAAGCAGAACGATTTAATCCTCCGAAATACATGGGATATGGCCGGCAATGAGATCGCAGGAAGATTCGTCTCTGCTTTTGGAGGGTCGGGTTCTTTTCAACACGCAATTTTGGAATCTCCCAATGGGGTCTCAGCTCTTCAAGACATATCCGGTTATTCCATGGGTATCGGTGATGTGGCCCATTCCCGGTATATCCTCAATTTCGGTGGGAACCCTTATGAAACCCATTTCTTATACGTGCCTTTCATCCAGAGGTTGATCGATGCGCGGATCAACCTGGGCGCAAAACTGGTGACCTTCGATGTGAGGATCTCCCAAACGGCCGGCAAGAGTGATGAATGGTTCCCCATTGTTCCGGGGACGGATGGAATCGTGATATTGGCAATGGCCCATGTCATTGCCAACGAAGGATTGTGGAATAAGGGTTTTATTGAACAGTGGACCACCCTTTCTACCGTTCAACTCCTCAGGCGTCTCGCACCCTATACCCCTAAAAAAGCGGAGGAAGTCAGCGGTGTCAAAGCGGCTGATATCAAACGAATCGCAATCGAATTTGCCGCCTCCAGACCAGGCGTTGCCATTGGAGGAGGGGGACTTTTAAAACATATCAATGGAACCGATAACCAAAAGAGCATCCTCCTTCTCAATACTCTGACAGGGAACCTGGACAGCAAGGGAGGATTTGGTTTTCCTCAACCTTACCCGTTAGTCCCTCCAGAGCCTATCCCTCTTAAAACCAGGAGAATGGATCCTGAATCCCAAAACCTCTTTCTCCGTGTTGACCAGGGAACCCAGAACCTGGGTGTCCTGATGACCCATATGGATAATCCGGTCTATAAGGGACCGGGGTCAAAGCTGATCTCTGCTGTCCTCCATGACGAGAAGAAAATACCATTCCATGTTTCCATCGATCCGTTCCTCAACGAAACGAACCTCTACGCCGACCTGGTTCTGCCAGAAGCGAGCTATCTCGAGAGATGGGACCTTTTATCGCCTCCTTCAATGGAGAGGGTTCCTTACCTCGCATTGAGACAGCCCATCATCAAACCTTTGGGGGAATCCCTTTCCTTTTCTCAGATTCTTATTGAATTGGCCCATCGGATGGGCGGTGACATGGGAAAATACTTCCGGTTCGGGAGGATAGAACATTATATTGAAGCCACCATCAACAGAATTCCAAAACTGGTTGATGCCGGAGGGATCGATTTTCTGATGGAAAAGGGAATCTGGATCGACCCGGATGGAAAACCTACTTACCGAAAATATGAAAGTGAAAGATTAAAGACCGGGTCAGGGAAATTTGAGTTCGATTCCTCCATGCCTGTCTATACCCCAATCTTACACCATCAAAAAATGGGAGAGGGAGAGTTTCATCTGACCACCTTTCAGTGGAATGTGCATTCCTATTCGCAGACGGCTAATTGCAAATGGCTTTCGGAGATTGTGCACCGGAACCCGCTCTTGATCAGTGCAGAGACCGCCCATAAGATGAAGCTAAGGAATGGCGATCGGATCCGAGTTTCCTCTTCCCTGGGCTCCCTGGTCACCCCAGTTATGGTTACCCAGGGAATCCATCCCAAGGTCGTTGCCCTTTCTGATAGCCTGGGGCGTTGGAATTATGGGCGAATTGCTCGAGGGGAACCGTTTCAAAGCGAGGATCCTGAGACGCGGCTTATCTGGTGGGGAAAACATGGCACAGGGGCCCATCCGAACCCCATCATCCCGATTCAAAAAGATCCAGCGGGTGGAGGGCAGGGGTGGATGGATACGGTGGTGAGGATAGAAAAGATTTAGTGCTCCATGATGCGGCGGTTTCCCTTGCTCTGGCAGTACCCATCGGAGGGAAGGGCAGGTAAGCTGATTTAAACATTTCAAAGGCCAAACCCTCAATCCCCTTCAAGAGGGGAGGCGGGAAGGGAGAAAAGAGATGACCCCCCCCTATCTTCTCATCTCCCTTCCCGCACGAGGGGTTTTTTGTGATTTTATTAATTGACATAAACATTGGAAAATCTCCCCCCACCCCTCTTTGCCCTCCGGGTCAGAGGCCCTATGGGCCGGCAGCCAAAGAGGGGTAATCCCTCCCTTAGAAAAAGGGAGGTTAGGAGGGATTTACAAATTGATGTCTTTACTATTTTGAAACTCTTAATAACTTGAAGGAGGGAAGAGGTGAATGGAAACCATACGACTATTATCTTTTGTTGTCATCCTGGGGCTGATTGGAATCACATTGGCAGGTCTCGCAATAAAGATTGTGAGACAGTATGAAAGGGGCGTGGTTCTCCGGTTTGGTCGGCTCATCAAGACGAGAAACCCTGGTTTTAATCTGATCATCCCCATCGTCGATCGGATGATCAAGGTTGAGCTCCGGGTCGTCACCATGGTGGTGGAACC
>Ga0154725_1136_pt1 | contig 9662 bp, 9 predicted proteins | sample Rifle2008BG16ft_FD_105733 | JGI IMG/M metagenome (GOLD analysis project Ga0154725, IMG submission 105733) | Deltaproteobacteria bacterium RBG_16_49_23 | reverse complement strand
TGGGATTTGGCGCAGGCATGGGGCTTCCCAACATCAAAAGGAATGCCGATAAATTTGAGATATTTTCTGAGCGCGGCCAGGGCACGTCACTCGATATAACAATCTTTTTGGACAAAACGGAATAAAATGAATCATTATTTCCATACCATTCGAATCGACCCGGAAAGATGCAATGGCCGGATGAAATGTCTGCGGATGTGTCCCACGCAGGCAATCAGGATCAAGGATGGCAAAGCCGTGATCATCGAAGAGAAATGCATCGATTGCGGAGAATGCATAACGGTCTGTCCCCACAATGCCATTATCCCCCTGACAGATCCCTTCGGGGAATCCTCCAGATTCCGCCATACCCTGGTCATGCCTTCCCCTGCTCTCTACGCTCAATTCGGAAGAGAAATTCTGCCGGAGAAAATCCTCGCCGGGATAAAAAAATTAGGATTTGACGACGCCCATGATCTGGCTTTCACCTGTGGAGAAGTCAGTTTTGCCATCCAGGAATATCTCCGGGATTACGAAGGACCCAAGCCTCTCATTTCCAATGTCTGTCCGACCGTTGTCCGTTTAATCCAGGTCAAATATCCAGCTCTCATTGACCAGGTTATTCCCATCGATACCCCCCGAGAACTGGCGGCCCGAGAGATAAAAAAGAATAAATCAAAAACGCTCGGTCTGCGAGAGGAAGATATCGGCATTTTTTATCTCACGCCTTGCCCGGTGAAAATGACTTCTATAAAACAACCTGCAGAAAAAGGGAAATCTCACATCGACGGAGCCATCGCGATCTCCGACATTTACGGCCCTCTTCTCTCTGCCATGGAAGATATCGAAAAAAGACGCTACCAGGAGGCCCTGAAAAGCATCTGTATTCTGGGGATTGGCTGGGCGATGGTTGGAGGCATCTGCCGAACCCTCAGACTAAAAAACTCCCTGGCTGTCTCAGGATTGAATGAAGTCTTAAAAGTCTTTAATGATATGGAAAGAGGGGGACTAAAAAACATTGACTTTATCGAGGCCTATTCTTGTCACCAGGGGTGTGTCGGCGGCTCTTTGACGGTGGAAAACCATTATATATCCTACAATAAAATCCTTAAGCTAATCGAGACTCTAGAATTTGAAAAAATCAAAGCCTGCCCCGATATCAGAGAAGTCCGGAAACTCTACAAAGAGGGCTATTTTTTCCTTGAAGGAAAATTGGAGCCGCGCCCCCTCAAACCTCTCGATCAAGACTTGACCACGGCCATAAGAAAAAGGAAGGAAAAAGAACAAATTCATGAGTTATTGCCCAAGATTGACTGCGGCGTATGCGGTGCTCCTACCTGCATGAGTTTTGCCGAGGACGTTGTCAAAGGAGAAACAGTGCTCAGCAACTGCATATTCAACCTTCCCCAGAAGTTTGCCGAACTGTCACAAGAGTTATTAGAATTGCTAAACAAGTCGACTATTGCGCGTCCCATAAAATCCAATATCGGTAAAACACCCCATAAGAAGGATTAAAAAATGAAACTGAGCGAAATCGTTGAAAAATTGCAGTTGCAGGTTTTGATGGGCCAGGAGCTGTTGGGAACAGAGGTGACAGGGGGATATACCAGTGACCTCCTCAGTGATGTCATGGCCAACGGCAAAGGGAAAAACCTCTGGATCACTCTCCAAACGCACGAAAATATCGTCGCTGTCGCCAAACTGAAAGACCTGGCCGGAATCATCATCATCAACAACCGTAAGCCTGATGAAGAGACGCTTAAAAGAGCCAAGGATGAGAAGGTCACCCTTCTCGCCAGCGGGGAGACAGCCTTTAGAGTCTCGGGAAAATTGTACGACTTGATCGGTTCGTAGAACTTACCCGGATTATTCATGCTCCGGCTCTTTAAAGCAGATTTGCATATTCACACCTGTCTTTCTCCCTGCACAGAACTGGATATGTCCCCAAAGGGAATCCTCGCTGCAGCAAAGAAAAAGGGGATCGACATCATCGGTATCTGTGATCATAACTCATCAGAAAACTCCGGGGCTGTGATGAATGCAGCCAAGAAGATGCATATAAAAGTTATTCCTGGTCTGGAAGTGACGTCTCAGGAAGAAGTTCATGTTTTGGCTCTTTTTGACGGTGTTGAAACCGCCCTAAGACTCCAGGAACATGTTTATGAAAACCTCCCCGGAGAGAATGACGAAAAGGCCTTTGGCAGGCAAGTCATGGTGAACGAGAAGGAAGAAGTGGAGGGCTTCAACAATAAACTCTTGATCGGTGCCACCACGATTCCACTTGAGGAAGTCATCCGGCTGATTCATTCCTTGGGCGGCCTCGCCATCGCCTCGCACATAGACAGAGAAGCCTTTAGCATCATCGGCCAGCTGGGATTCATCCCAAAAAATCTACCTCTAGACGCGCTGGAAATCTCTCCCCGTATTCCTTTAGAAGAAGCGATCAAAACCTATGTTTATGACTATCCGATCACCCGCTCTTCGGATGCCCACTCTCCTGATGATATCGGAAAAGGCTATACGTCATTTCTGCTAGAGGGGGGCTCTTTGGCTGAAATAAAAAAAGCACTGAAGAATGAGGACGGGAGAAAACTGATGCAGGTGAATAATCCAGGTGAGTTGAACCTCTGATGGAGGACCTTTCTCTGCACATCCTCGACATCGCCGAGAATTCAGTGGCGGCTCAGGCGAGTCAAATAGAAATTCGGCTATCCGAAGATAAAAAGCAGGACGTGTTGTCTGTCGAGGTGATCGACAATGGGATCGGCATGGACGAAGATACTCAGAAAAGAGCTCTGGATCCCTTTTTCACGACGAAAAAGGTGCGCCGGTTTGGCTTGGGGTTGTCTCTTTTATCGGAATCGGCCAAGGCGGCAAACGGTCATCTCTCCATCGCTTCCAAGAAGGGAAAAGGAACCAGGATAAGAGCTAATTTCCAGCATAGCCATATCGACCGGAAACCTCTCGGCAATATCGGCCAGACAATCATCACTTTGGTCATCGGAAATCCCGATATCGACATCATCTATATCCACCAGAAAGATGGTCACAAGTATGTTTTCGACACGAGGAAAATAAGGTCTCGGCTCAAAGATATTCCCATAAACTCTCTTGATGGGATGAGAATGGTTAGGGAAGAACTCAGAGGGGACCCAAAATAGGGATGGTCGGAGCCTACCCGCCTCAATGATCTGTTCTGGCCGGCTTGCGCTTCACCGTCACGAGGCCAGCCGTCTTGGCTCTCATCACCTCGACCCGCTTCGCTTTGATTTCCAGCTGGCGGTCGACTTCCTCCTGCCTGGCCTGGTCGAATTCGCAATTCGGGCAGTCAAAAAGCTGGGAGCAGGACCGGTGAGAAATCTGGCCACTCATCACATACCGGCACTGTTTCTTTCCTAATTGAGCATATAGTTTGGCGATGTAGGGTTTGATTCTCGGGTCATTCCTGAATCTCTCTTTATTCATCATCTGGACATGAAAATCACAGATCTTCGTACAATTATAACCATAGGTGCACATCCGTTTCTGGACTATGCCCGCCTGCATCCAGATACAGGGGGTGACAATTTCTTCTTCAATAACGGGCGGAGTCGGGATAATTTCGATTTCGTAAGACTGCCGGATCAGAGTTTCAAGATAGTCGAGCTCGAAGGGTTTGGGCAGGTAATTGAGAGCCCCGTCCTGCCTGGCCTTCTCTTCAGTTTCAACCGAGGGATAAGCCGTGATGATGATCACTTTCGCTTTAGGATTCTTCTCTTTAGCTTCTCTCAATACCGAAATCCCGTCGCGCCCGGGCAACTTAAGATCGACAATCATGACATTGTAATCTTCAAAATTGACTTTCTCCAATGCTTTTTCACCATCTCGAGCCGTATCAACCATGTGGCCCGCGTCGGTGAAATAATCGAACAATGCTTCCCGCATGATGTCCTCGTCTTCGACCACCAACATTCTTTGTTTTTCCATAAGGAACCTCCGATTCACGTTACTTGATCTTTTTCCACAAGGAGGGCCGGGGCATTAAACGTCCTCTCGGTGGAACTAATTTTTTCATCACACTATGCATATAGCAATTCGCGTGCCAACCTGGGCGTGGTTAAAGAATAGTTCGCGAAATCCTCCTAATTAATTGATAATAAATTAGATGTAGGAATACCTAAAACCGGGGCAGAATCGAGGAATCTCGTGTTGCGTATAATATATGGACACTAAGCGTCTGTTTTATTGACAGTGTAATTATATTTTTTGAGCTTATTATAAAGAGTCATCCGCTGGATTCCGAGGAGCTTGGCCGCCTCTGAGATATTGCCTTTTGTCTCCTCAAGCACATGGATGATGTGGTTTTTCATCACCTCTTCGATGGCTTTCCCTTCCGGAGGAGGGGGATGATAAAAGTCTTGGGGGAGATCGGCCTTCCTGATTTCTTTATGCTTCGCTAGGATCACGCCGTGTTCGATCATGTTTTCCAGCTCTCTCACATTGCCCGGCCACGGGTAGTTCATGATGAATTCAATGACTTCAGGAGTGAAACATCTAACAGCCTTATTATTACGCTTAGAAAACTTGCGTAAGAAATGTTCAGCCAAGGGAAGGATATCCTCCTTCCTATCCTGGAGCGTCGGGAGTTGGATGCTAACCACATTCAACCGATAATACAGGTCCTCTCTGAAAGAGCCCTGCTTAACCATGGTTCTCAAATCTTTATTGGTGGCGGCAATCACCCGGACATCGACCTCGATCTCTTCATTCCCCCCGACCCTGGTGATCTTTTTCTCTTCCAGCGCCCTCAGCAGATGGATCTGGGTATTGGCGTTGATCTCGCCTATTTCGTCGAGAAAAAGAGTCCCTTGATCGGCCGCCTCGAACTTGCCTTTTTTCCTTTCCACCGCTCCCGTAAAAGAACCCTTTTCATGACCGAACAGCTCACTCTCCAATAGACTCTCGGGAAGCGAGGCGCAGCTAACAGAGATGAGCGGTTTGTTCCGACGCGGACTTTGCTGATGAATGGCCCTGGCCACCATTTCCTTCCCCGTGCCGGTTTTCCCGATGATCATGACCGTAGCCGTCGTCGGAGCGACCGTTTTTATGAGATCAAATATCCTTAACATCACCGGGCTCTTGGCGATGATACCTTCGAAGTGGTAGCGATCTTCAATCTTCTGCCGCAGGGAAATATTTTCCTCAACCAGGTCTTGATGGGCCACCAGATTTTTTATAAGAAGCTCGACTTTTTCGGGACAAAAAGGCTTTTCGATGTAATCATAGGCGCCTTCCCGGATGGCGGAGATGGCTGTTTGAATCGAACCGTACGCCGTGACAATGACCGTGATGATCGTCGGAGCTATCCGGTTCGCCTCCTTCATCAGCTCGATCCCGTCCAGGCCCGGCATAACGAGGTCCGCGAGCATAATCTTGACCTTTTTCCGTTTGATAATCTCGAGCGCCGCCTCTCCGGATTCAGCCACCTCAACTCTATATCCAAAATCGACCAGCCAGTCCCGGAGCGACTCTCTGACTATCTTCTCATCATCAACGACGAGGATGATCGCCTTCTTTCCCATCCCAGGCCTCCAGATAAATCGTAAATGTCGTGCCCCTATTCACCTCGCTGGCGACTTCAATTTTTCCTTTATGCCTCTCCATAATCCCGTGAACAACGGGCAATCCCAGTCCGACACCTTTGCCTTTTTCTTTGGTCGTGAAGAAGGGGGTGAACAGTTTGCCCAGGTTTTCTTTGGGAATGCCAACCCCCGTATCTGTGACATCGATCCGAACGGTATTTTTGAGTGATTCGCCGATTCGAATGTTTTTGGCGGCCGAAGTGGCGACTGATAGCTTACCGCCCTCGGGCATCGCTTGAGTGGCATTCAGGATGAGATTGATCAGGACCTGCTGAATCTGGTCGAAACCCGCTAGGACAAGAGGAAGGCCTTCTCCTAATTTCATCTCCAGTTTAATGTTTTCGAGGCTGATCTGATGTCGGACCAACAACAGGGCCGCTTCAACCACCTTATTGATCTCTGTCGGCTTCATATCAGCGTCGGACTGGCGTGAGAAATCGAGAAGGTTTCTGATGATCCTGGATGTCCTTTCCAGTTCTTTTTTCATTTTTGAAAGCTGAATGGCTGTCTCTTCGGTCTGCAACTTCTTTGCTTGATACTTTTTGAGGAGGAGCGTGGTATAGACCAGAATCCCGGCTAATGGATTATTCACTTCATGAGCGACGCTGGCGGCCAGCTGGCCCAACGAAGTCAACTTTTCGGCCCTGATCAATTCCACCTCTGTTTCCTTGCGCTTGGTGATGTCTTCACCTGAACTGAGCGTACCGATGATCAGGCCCCTCTCATCTAACAGTGTGGTATTGTGCCAGGCGATGATTCTTTCCTCGCCGGTCTTCGTTACAATTGTATTCTCATAGTCCTCTTCTTCTTTCTCTTCTCCCGCCATCACCCTCCGGAAAGTGGCCTTTCTCTTCTCCCTGGCTTTTTCCGGGACGCCCAGATCAAACCAGTTCTTCCCGATGATCTCTTCTTCTCTATAACCCAGGACTTCACACCCTCTTTTATTCATCAGAGTGATGAAGCCCTGTTCATTTATGGCCATGATGATGACCCCGGCAATATTGAGGTACTGCTGGGCTCTATTCCTTTCCTCGCGCAGTTTTGCCCACAAGCCTTTGTGCTTTGTTAGATCCCTGAAGCTTTCCACCGCTCCGATGATCTCGTCGCTGCTGGACCTCAACGCTGATGTGGAGACGTTCACCGGGATTTTCTTCCCCCCTTTATTTGTGATCATGATCTCGTAACTATAGACTGGTTCTCCTGTTTCCATAGCCTTTTTCACAGGACATTCATCTTCACAGAGCTCGCCCTTGAGAACTTGCCGGCATTCCTTGTTCAGCACCTCCTCCCGATTCAAACCCGTTATCTCTTCCGCCGCCCGGTTGAACGCGGTAATCCTCATAGCTCTATCGACGGCCAGGACTCCCCCCTCCAGGCTGTCCAAGAGATTCTTTAAGAATTCCCTGGTGAGGTTATCGTCAGTCCTCAAGGCAACATCCCCCTTTGATATTATTATAATAATGGTCCCCTAGTAAAGAATATCCCTCATCGGTCCCTGGCCCATATCCTTTAGGGCCGTCGTCCCTTACGAGATGTGCCGGAAACAATCTTCAGAACGCGGAATCGTCCGCTTCCAAGACAACCATTCCGTGGCCGGGCAATTCCAGAAATAGCCCTGCCGACAGTCGCCGGATAGCCGGGATCGTGCCCTGGTTAGGCCGGCGGTTTGCCGTCCAGCACGATTTCTTTGACCGCTCTTCTTGTGTAAACGAGAAATTGGTTCTCTTCTTCTTCGGATTCAACCTCAAAATTATCCTTCCTGTATTTTTCTACAACACCCTGAGCTTCTTCCTGAGTCGGATAGACAACCCCGTCCCACATGAATTTTTTCCCGCTGATGATTCGGGAGGAATCAGGCATCTTAAACTCCCTCGATTCAGGCTTTATACGGGCTTGGCCCTAACTCCTTGATTTTCTTGGTGAAATCTCGGGCGACTTGGGCAAATTTGGGGCCTTCAGACGCCGAAACCCACTCTAACCGAAACCGGGCCTCTTCCAAGCCGAAATCTTCCAGCATGAGGGTGATCGCTTCCGCCCTTTTCTCGGCTCTGAGATTTCCTTCCTCGTAGTGACAGTCCCCGGGGTGACAACCGCAGATCAGGACGCCATCCGCACCCTTAGTAAAAGCATCCATGACCATGTTGGGATGGACCATTCCGGAGCACATCACTCTGACGATTCGGATATTGGGAGGATACTGCAATCTGGACACCCCGGCGAGGTCCGCTCCCGCATAGGAACACCAATTGCAGCAAAAACTCACGATCAAAGGTTCAAACGCGTCGCCCATCAAATTGCTCCTAAGGCCGCATTCACCTGCGCAGTCAGCTGTTCAAGCGTAAAGCCTCTGACATAGACCCCTTTCTTTGGACAAGTCGCCATGCAACACCCACACCCTTTGCAAGCCGTTTCATCCACCTGAACCGTCTTTTTCACGGCCCCCTTGCTCATGTATTCGATCAACGTGATGGCGTGATAAGGACACGGTTCCACGCAGTACGCACAGCCGTCGCAGTTCTCATCCACGACCTGGGAAATGTTCGCCTCCAACTCGACCTTGTCCTTTGAGAGCACGGTGGATGCCCTCGAAGCTGTGGCTTGGGCCTGGATGATACTCTCTTCGATGGCCTTGGCCGAATGAGCTAGGCCGCAGAGGTAAACTCCATCTGTGGCAAAATCGACCGGACGCAACTTCATATGGGCTTCCAGGAAAAACTTCTCCTTGGTGAGCGGGACCTTTAGGAACTTGGCGATTTCCTCGTTCCCCTCATCGGCCACGATTCCCGCAGACAGCACCACGAGATCCGCAGGCAGCTCTAAGGGCATTCTTAGAGTCTGATCAAATACGACCACCTTCAATCCGTTCCCATTCCGTGATACCTCTGGCTTTCTATCTTCTTCATACCTGGCAAACATGACTCCCTGTTGCCTGGCCTTGGAATAATAGCTTTCTCTGAATCCGTACGTTCTGATATCCCGGAACAATATATACACATTGGCCTCGGGGGAGATCGCCTTGACTTTCAGGGCATTTTTCACGGCTTCGGTGCAACAAACTCGGGAGCAATAGGGTCTTTCCTCATCCCGGGAGCCGACGCACTGAATCATCACGATGTTCTTGGGAACGCCGTTTTTCCCGCCCTTTGACCACTCCCCGCTGGGGCCGAGGCGCCGCTCGAGCTCCAGTTGGGTGATCACTTTGTCATGCTGTCCGTACAGGTACTCTTGGGGTTTATACTGCTGAGCTCCGGTCGCAACGATCACCACTCCATGCTTGAATTCCTTGGATTCTCCTCCGGCGGTGACCGTTGTCTGGAAATTTCCGATCGTGCCTTCGATCTTTTCGATCTTGGCGTCTGTGTAGAGACGGATTTTCTCCGTGCTTTTCACCCGTTCGATAAGACTTAGCAATTTTTCCTGGGGATTTTCTCCGCTGATTAGATAGTGGATATGTCGCAGATTTCCACCCAGTTCTTTTTCCTTCTCAACCAAATAGACATCAAAGTCCTGGTTGGCCAGCTCGATGGCCGCTGTTATGCCGGAAAGCCCAGCGCCGATAACCAGGGCGGATTTGACGATGGGGACAGCCCTTTTCTGGAGAGGATTCAGCAAGCGGGCTTTAGCCACGGCCATTCTCACCAAGTCTTTGGATTTTTCGGATGCTTTTTCCGGTTCCTGCATATGCACCCAGGAGCATTGATCCCTGATATTGGCCATTTCAAAAAGATAGGGATTGAGCCCGGCTTCCCTGACCGTGTTCCTAAAGAGGGGCTCATGAGTCCGCGGCGTGCAAGAGGCGACGATCACGCGATTGAGATGATGCTCCTTAATTTTTTCTTTGATTCTTACTTGAGTGTCGTTCGAACAGGTATACAGGTTATTCTCGGCATAAACAACATCAGGAAGCGTCCTGGCATACTCGACCACTCTGGGGACACTGACCACTCCTGCAATATTGGTTCCGCAGTGACAGACGAACACTCCGACTCGAGGGGCCTGCCCGTCCACATTCATTTCTGGGGGGTATTCCTTGGGAATGATGAGGCTGCCTTTAACGTCTTT
>Ga0154725_1038_pt1 | contig 9870 bp, 10 predicted proteins | sample Rifle2008BG16ft_FD_105733 | JGI IMG/M metagenome (GOLD analysis project Ga0154725, IMG submission 105733) | Deltaproteobacteria bacterium RBG_16_49_23 | reverse complement strand
GGTTCCTCTAAAAATGTCATTCCTGCCCCGATCTTCATCGGGGTAAACTCCAGCAGGAATCCATAAGATTTTGACATTACTGGACTCCCGCCGGAGTTTATCCCGTACTTGATACGGGGCGGGAGTGACAAATTGGGAATTATTAGATATTGCCTTAAGGAGTTGAATATGAAGATCCTAATTGTTGACGATAACCAGGATTTGGCATTTGTTATTAAGTGGATGTTAGAGGATGAAGGGTTTGAGGTGAGGTCGGCCAAGGATGGGGAAGACGGATATTCGGCCTACCTCTTGTTTAACCCGGACATCGTTCTTACCGATATCCAGATGCCTGAAAAAAACGGCTTGGAATTGATGGGGCACATCAGGTGTCATAACCCGACGGTAAAGACAATTTATATGAGCGGCGACCTGGCCCAGTATTGGTTACCTCTCGAAGAAGAAAGAGAGAAATATCAGGTCGGTGTGCTTGAAAAACCTTTTTCCAGGCATGAATTAATGAATTTGATTTCTCAATCCTAAAGACAGGGATGAGGATGGAGGAATGGAGACATGAAAAAACTCATGTTAATCATTGTGATTTGCCTCCTTGCCCTTCAGATCAATATCTTCGTTGGGAGGCCATCCTTTGCCGCCGTTAATATTATCGAACAGGATCCCGGCAATTCAACCATCTCTGCCCGTGCATCCAATGTTCTTAAGATTCTTTCGGTCTTAGAAAATAGGATTGGGGATCAGCCATTGATAGAAAAGGCAAAGGATAAACTTTCCACGTTGACCGATAGACAAACCCTGTTAATCGCTTCTCTTTCTGACCAGGTAGTCAAAGAAAGAAACTCCACAAGTGGAGATATTGCTTTTCTGTTGATCGCAGCTCTGATTATTTTGCTCTGACGCTTCTAAAAGATTCTTCGCTGGGAATGAAAAATATGAAACGTTTAACAGATGAGATAAGAAGGATTAAAAAAAGGGGCATTGCCGCCTTCATCAAGGGACCCTCTCCCATTCTCTATCACATCCTCTTATTGGGGATGAGCGCTGCCCTTGCACTCTCTCTCCCTTGGACGATCAGTTTTATTGCAGATAAATTTCTGATTTATTGGTCCGTTATCGGAAATGACAAGATATTTTTCATTGCTATAGAAATGGTATTAACGATACTATTTCTTTTTTCCACCACCTGCCTCCGTAAAAGCTGGAAAGACCGGAAACTCTCCAGAGTGGCTAAAGCTGCCGGTCTCGTATCGGTCATTCCCTCAACAGGTTTTTTGGCAAAGAGAAGGATCAAAAAACTAAAAGAAAAGCAAGGGCCATCAAGGGATGTCATGGTCATCAGCTCAACAGGTTTCCGCACCTTTGTCGATCCGGAAGGAGACCTCCATCAACTCATTCAGGATTGCCAGAAAGCAAGAATTATGCTCCTGAACCCGAACCGTGAGGGAGCGACTGTTAGGGCGAAGAGCCTTCCCGATCCGGAAATCACCCCGGAGAGCTTTGGAGAACAGATCCAAAAGAGTATCGATTTCCTCAAAGCCCTGAAGGCCGCACAGAAAAACATTAAACTCAAGCTTTATCCCGACCCTCCTTTTTTGAAGATGGCGATCCTTGGCAACTATATCTGGTTACAGCACTACCAAGCCGGCCTCAATGGCCAAAAGATGCCGAAATATGTCTTTAAGCATGACCCTGATACCGGAAGTCTGTATCTTCCCTTCTACCAATATTTTGTGGAGAGGTGGAACAACCCTGAAATCCCCGAATACGACCTCGAAACGAACCGACTCATTTACAGAAATACGGCCGGGAATGAGGTGCGAAGGGAAAACCTTGATACAATGAATAACAAGGTGGTCGTAAAAAGGGATTCCCTGATGCAGGAGATTTTCAAAGATGGAAACAAGGTGAAAAACGGAGCATCTTTTCATTCGCATACCCCGGTGGGCCGAACACCTGCCGGCGATTCTCCAACCGCGTTGCGCCAAAATCTTCACAGCGGCCTTCATCCGGGAGGAAAGCAGTTTACAATGCTTAGGTCCAGGAACCCCATATGCGAGGCCGCTGATTGGATAGCCTTAAGATGACCCCAAGGTTCTAAAGACATGGCCTGGTGAAAATTCGACAACACGTATCAACAGACCCGTTCAAGGAGGGAGAGCCATGAGGAAACACGAGGTTTTACTGGCGCTATCAGATGAAGAGACCTGTCATCCAATGCCGATGGGTTTGTCCCTTGAAAATAAAGGTTATCAGGTCACAGCGGCGAGGGGCGACGCCGCTATTGGAATCTTGCGGGAAAAAGACTTTGATGTGGTGATCACTGACCTGTTTGCAGTCCTGGAAAAAGCCAAAGAATTGAATCCAGCAACCATGGGAATCCTCGTGCTGGCCACCAGCAGTAAATCGATCCCCACGGCCCATGCGATTCGGTCTCCTGCAGATGATTACCTCTTCAAACCTTTCGATTTGGCTGAACTGGAAATGCGCATCGCCCATTATATTGAAAAGGTGAAACTCCATCAAAGAAATCCTCACCCCCAGTGGTGCGAACCCGAACCGGGCTTTAATGAGAAAATCCTTAATATGGTTAAGATGATGGCGCACGACGTCAGAGGGTCTCTCCTTTCCATCTCTGCTACCCTGAAGCTATTGAGCCGCGGTCATTATGGCAAAATGGATGAGGGAGCTGTGAATAAGATAAAAGAACTTTTTTCAAAAATCTCCGGCTTAATCGGAATGACTGAAGAGTATCTGGGCAGAAGCTTCTCGGTCAACGACGATTTGGAGACAAAAGGTGATACATTGGATCTGATGAAACATATCCTCATTCCAGTCTTAAAGGAACTTTCCTCAGAGTTAAAGGGACACCGACTCCTCATTGACCACCGCCTTCATGCCATATCGAACAAACCCATCTCCATTAGGACAAGCCGGGTCTGGCTAAAGATGGTTTTCAGGAATCTTCTCAAAAACGCGATTAAATTCGGCGACCCCAGGGGAATGATTGCTATCGGTTTTGAAGATCACGGTTCCTCATACCAATTCAATGTCTATAATACCGGGGACCCTATTCCGGAAGCGTATCGTAAAAAGCTTTTCACAAATTTTTGGGAGAATGAAAACCATGACAATGAAAGAGAAGGGATGAATAATGGCACGGGTCTAGGCCTCTATCTGATTAAGAAGATCATCCAGAAATTGGGTGGGGAGATCTGGTATGAGGCAAGAGAAAAAGGGTCAAATTTTTCGTTTACCCTCCCTTCAGGGCCTACCCTCCCTATGGGTTCAATTTTACCGATCGGAGCGCACTTGCGTATGACAACAGTCAATAATTAGAGGTCCGATATGAAATCCCTATTCAAATTTAAAACAAACATTGACTTTTTTATCACCTTTTTATTGATTGGGTGGTTGAAGAGAAGAATTTACACAAAATGGAAAATGGAAAAAGAATCCTTATCATGGGACTTTATATAAACTTGATCATCGCCTTGGTTATGGCGAATACCCCCTCCTTTCATTGACTTCCTTCCCCTCTGACTCCATAGATTCCTTTCTAAAATATTTGTAACACGTTAGCCCTTTTCAAAAAGCTAAATTATTCAAATATCTTATTTTGTATCAATTTAGTGGTTTGAAATAAACTTGTTAAAATCCCTCCCCACCTCCCTTTTCCAAAGGGAGGAGAAACATTTCCCCCTTTTGACAAAGGGGGATGAAGGGGGATTAGATAACTTTTTTCAAAGAACTAAAGTCTTACCTTATTTTTAAATTGAAGGTCTGAGGAAAATTGGTTATAAAAATAGCTCTATGGAAACCTGGCGGCTGTTAGATACCGGCTCACGTTCAGCGGCTGAAAATATGGCGCTCGATGAGGCCCTCCTCGAATTGAAGGCCGGGGACAGAATTCCTCACACCCTCCGGTTTCTCCAGTTTTCCAATCCCGCCGTTCTCGTGGGCCACCATCAATCCGTCGAAGAGGAAGTAAGGCTCTCTTACTGCCGTGAGAAAAAGATCGAGGTCAACCGGAGGCTCACCGGAGGAGGCGCACTCTACTGGGGAAGAGCCGAGCTTGGCTGGGAGATCTATGTCTCGAAGAAAGATCCCCGGATTCCTTCGAGGATCGAAGACCTTTATCGAAAGATGGGCGAGGCTTCTGCGAACGGCCTTCAGCGTCTTGGCCTGCGGGCCTATTTCCGGCCAAGAAATGATGTGGAGGTAAGCGGCCGGAAAATTTCAGGGACAGGTGGAACCGAGCTTTCCGGAGCCATTCTGTTTCAGGGAACGCTCCTTGTCGATTTCGATGTCGATGAAATGCTCAGGGCGCTGAGAATTCCCACCGAGAAGTTGCAGGACAAGGAGATCGATTCGGTCAAAGAGCGGGTCACCTGCCTAAAATGGGAATTGGGACGCACGCCTTCTCTGACAAGCATCAAAGACTCCCTCATCAAAGGCTTTCAAGAAACCTTTGGTGTCCGTTTCCTTTCCTCGCCTTTAACTCTCGGGGAAGAAAGCCTGTTAAAAGAAAAACTTCCTCACTTCTCATCTCCGGAGTATATCTTTAAGGTGAGGGAATCCCTACCGAGGAGAAAAACTCTGACCTCCGTTCTGAAGGCTCCGGGCGGATTGATTCGGATTTCAATCGCCATCGATACGAAAACACAGGTGATCAATCAAATCCTGATCACCGGCGACTTCTTCGCCTATCCCAGGAGGGCGATCTTCGATCTCGAAAGCCTTCTTAAGAATTCGAAGGCCGCTGCTTCCAATGTTGAAACGATCCTCCGGGATTTCTTCACCAAAACAAAACCCCGGATCCCGGGAATAAAAGAGACCCACTTCATTCAAGCCATTCTGGAAGCCATCCATAAGATGGACCTTCTCCCCCATGGCTTTAACGAGGAGGAGACCCACCATCTCTTTCCTGTCTTAAAGCCGTTTGCAGAGGTGAAAAAGCCTGAAATTCTCCTTCTTCCATACTGTGCCAAGGGAATAGACTGCGGCTTAAGATATCAGAAAGGCTGTGAAGAATGCGGCCGGTGTTCCATCGGTGATGCGATTGGGATCGCCAGGTCCTTTGACATGGATTATCTCACAATCCAGAACTATGAAGATCTCGAATCCACACTTTACGGATTGAAACGGTCGGGCGTTCATGGCTTCATCGGTTCCTGCTGTGAACCTTTTTATGGAAAACACCGTCCCGATTTCGAGAGGATTGGCTTGTCGGGAATCCTCATCGATGTCGAGAGAACAACCTGCTACGACCTCGGCGAGGAGAAGAAGGCATTCAAGGGACAGTTTGAAAACCAGACCCATCTCAACCTCCCCCTGCTTCAGAAAATTTTGGAATTCAGCCATGGCTGAGTCTTATGATATTGTTGTTGTCGGCGCTGGCCCTGCCGGCTCGAATGCGGCACGAACTGCCGCTCAAAGAGGAGCGAAGGTTCTTCTTATTGACCGAAAACAGCGCATCGGTCTTCCCGTCCAGTGCGCCGAGCTTGTTTCTCAATGGATATCCCGCCACGCCTCCTTCACTCCCAAATCCATTATCCAATCAACCGGGGAGATGATCGTTCATTTTCCGGACCGTACAACCTTCAAGATGAAGGGCCTTGGATATATGCTCGATCGTTCCCTCTTCGATAAGGAACTGGCAACCTCCGCCATCCTGGCCGGAGCTGAGGTCTCTACGGGAACGAAGGCTCTCGAATTTTCATCCGGAGGCATTCTTATCCAGCGTGATAACAAAAAGGAATGGGTTCGGGCGAAGGTGATCATCGGCGCCGATGGAGTTCATTCCACGGTTGCACGATCGACCCAACAGCCTTCGTTAAAGGTGATGGCAGCCCTCCAGTATGAAGTCGTCCTCTTTGAGCCTCAGTCTTATGTTGATATTTTCTTCCATCCGGATTATGAAGGAGGATACGGATGGTTTTTCCCAAAAGGGAGAACCGCCAATGTGGGCATCGGAGTCATTGCCCCAAAAACCGCCGGGTTGCCGGAATTGCTCAACGATTTTTTGAACCTTCTGAACCGGTCCGGAAAACTGCCGAGAATTGAAATCGTCTCAAAGACCGGCGGCTCCATCCCCTGCGAGCCTCATCAGCAGGCCGTCTTTGGAAACATCCTCCTTGCCGGGGATGCGGCAGGCCATGCCCACCCGATCACCGGCGCAGGAATTCTTAATGGGATTCTCGGCGGTGAGATGGCAGGAAGAATTTCGGCAGAAGCAGTGGCCAGGGGGGATATGAACCATCTGGCCAATTATGAAGCCGAATGGCGCGAAGCCTTTGGGAATTCCCTCTCCTATGGAGTCTATAAGCGGGGGGTTCTCGAGAATAACTGGAATAAGCCAGGAATCGATTTTAACAGTCTGATCCGCAAAACCTGGGTGGGCTTTAAAGAGTATTATGAGGAAAGAAGAAAAAGATTAACCCCGCCTAACCTTACCTTCCCTTAAGGGGAGGAATAATCTCCCATTAACCCCACCTCGCCTCCCCTTAAATTAAGGGGAGGTAGGGAGGGGTTAAGTAGAAGTAGCGTCGGGATTTATTCCCGACGGAAAAGGGGAAAAAATGACCGATAAAACAAGTCCTGAATATGTTCAGACCAGTCTGGCCGCCTCTCTCACGCTGGGCTTTCAGCAGGGCTCTTTTCATCGCAATGCAAAACTGAAGGGCCTCAATCTTCTCCTCCACTACGAAGAGGGCTGCCTTGGAAAGTGCCATTTCTGCGGGCTCTCAAAAACGAGACGGGAAGGAGCAAAGGGAAAGACCTTCATCCGTGTGGACTGGCCCCTCTATTCGCTAAAAGAGATCATTGAAAGAGCGAGGGAGAACAAACAGATCCACCGGGTCTGCATCTCCATGATCACCCATTCCAAGGCCCTTGAAGATACCGTCCATGTCATCAAAAAGTTCAAAGAAGAGACGGATCTCTTTATCAGCGTCCTCATCACCCCTACCCTGATTCACAATATGGAGTTCCTTATGGCCATGGAACAGGCCGGAGCCGATCGGATCGGGATCGCCATCGATGCAGTGACACCCGAACTTTTCGATCGATTGAGAGGGAAAGGCGTTAACGGCCCTCATCGCTGGGATCATTACTGGGATGTGGTCCGGATGGCTGTGGAGGTTTTCGGAGAATTCAATGCGGGAATCCATCTCATCGTGGGTCTGGGTGAGACCGAGAGGGAGATGGTTGAAGCCATTCAGAAAGGCCAGGATGTGGGAACCCCCACCCATCTCTTCTCCTTCTTTCCTGAGAAGGGAAGCCCCATGGAAAACCATCCCTCACCCCTCCTTGGCCAATATCGAAGAATCCAGCTTGCCCGCTGGATCATCAATAAAGGTTCAGGCTCAATCGATCAGATGAAGTTTGACGCTAAGGGGAAGCTGATCGATTTTGGAACCGATATCGAACCCCTCATCCAGATGCGTGAACCTTTTATGACTTCAGGATGTCCTGGAAGTGATGGCAAAGTGGCCTGCAACCGCCCCTACGGGAATGAACGGCCATCCGGTCCGATCCGGAACTTCCCCTTCATGCCGGAACCGGAGGATTTGGAAGAGATCAGAAGACAATTGGAATAGTGGAAGGATAATTCTGGAAGGTTGGAATAATGGAACAGTGGAATGTTGGGTAAATGTCATTCTTAATGGACACTGAATTTAACCCATTATTCCATCATTCCAGTATTCCATTGTTCCAGATTCCTTCCATCCTTCCATCATTCCTTTTTAGGAACGCCATGCTTACACAGTTCATTAAAACTCCTTTATCCGAACTCCAAACCGAGGCTTTCCGGCTCCGAAAGCTCCATTTTGGCAAGGAGCTTACCTTCTCCATCCCCGGGACTGTTTCTTATCATGACCACACCCATCCCTCCCCTAAAGATTGCTTTGCAGCGATTAGTGTCACGGGAAGTCACTGTGCTCTACGATGCGGGCATTGTAAGGGGAAACTTCTCGAATCCATGATCCCTGCAGAAGATCCCCAAACACTTCTTCAAATTGTCGAAGAGCTTCAATCTAATGGGGCTCTCGGGATACTGATAAGCGGTGGAGCTGACAAAGATGGCGGAGTCCCATTAGAAAAATTCATTCCGGTGATCAAAACAATTAAAGAGAAAAATCCCCAATTTAAAGTGATCTGCCACACCGGCCTCATTCAAAAAGAGAGGGCTAAGGAATTAAAAGAGGCGAAGGTGGATCAAATTCTCATTGATCTGATCGGTGACAATGACACCATTCGAGAAGTCTACCGCCTGGACAGACGGGTCGAAGATTATGAGGAGACGCTTTTGATGTTAAAAGAGATGGGCCACCGGCTCGCTCCCCATATCATCATCGGCCATCACTTCGGAGAGATCAGGGGTGAGTGGAGGGCGCTGGAGATCATTACCCGGGTCGGTGTGGAAACGATCGTGCTGGTCATACTCAAGCCTCTTATGGGAAAAGACCGTTCCAGAACCCCGACTCCCGAAGAGACATCAAAAATCTTGGCCATTGCCAGAATTCTCAACCCCGCTACTCCCATTCGAATGGGCTGCATCCGACCGGCGCATCCCTCGAAACCGGAAATAGAAAGAGGCGCTATCGACTCCGGTGTGAACACCATTGCCTATCCCCTTCAAGGGACGATAGACTATGCCAAAGAGATCGGCCTCGAAACCCGCTTCATCGAAATGTGCTGTAGCCTGATTGAACCATAGTATTGTCAGTGCAATTTGTAGGGTGGGTGGAGCGTTAGCGGAACCCACTTTCCTAACCCATCGGGAACATCATATGCCGCATTATCTCCGAAATTATGTAAAAGGCGGAACCTTTTTCTTTACGGTAGTCACATACATGAGGCGACCAATATTGGATAAGATAGCTATCTCTCTCCTCGAACAAGAAGTGAAGGCCTGCAGTTCTTTCAAACCTTTCAGGGTTGAAGCAATTGCAATCCTTCCCGACCACTTGCATTGCATCTGGACACTACCTCCAATGGATGATGATTACTCCGCTCGTTGGAGAATCATTAAAGCTTCGTTTACTAAAGAATATATTAGCAGAGGGGATGGACCGTCAGTGAAACTTACCACCTCAATGCAGAAGAAGGGCGAGAAGGGAATTTGGCAAAGGCGTTTCTGGGAGCACACCATTCGGGATGAGAGAGACTTCCAACTCCACTTTGATTACATACACTACAACCCAGTTAAACACGGTTTGGTGAGAGCGCCGCAGGATTGGCCTCATTCCAGTTTTCACCGTTGGGTTGAAGAGGGCATATATCCGAAGTCATGGTGCGGACCTACAGAAGATTTTCCAAAGGATGTGGGGAGTAAATAATTTCCAGTGGGTTACATTTCATTCCACCCACCCTACGTATGGAATATGACACTTCCTCAACTCAGAACCAAAATTCAGACCAAACTCCTCCAATGGTTTAAGAAGAATAAAAGAGACCTTCCCTGGAGGAGAACAAAAGACCCTTACGCCATCTGGGTTTCGGAGATCATGCTCCAGCAGACCCAGGTCAATACAGTCATCCCCTATTACCGGGATTTTCTAAATACCTTTCCAACGGTTCACCGTCTGGCAAAGGCAAATCTTTCAAAAGTTCTAAAAGTCTGGGAAGGTCTGGGGTATTATTCGAGGGCAAGAAACCTTCATCATGCATCTCGGATTATTACAAACCATTTCAAAGGGAAAATCCCCGACACGCTGAAAGCCCTATTCACCCTTCCCGGAATCGGCCGCTACACCGCAGGAGCCATTCTCTCCATTGCCTTTAATAAAGAAGCGCCGATTCTGGATGGAAATGTGAAAAGGGTCCTATCCAGGCTCTTTGCCATATCGGGAGATCCGAAAGAGAACAAAA
>Ga0154725_1153_pt1 | contig 9884 bp, 9 predicted proteins | sample Rifle2008BG16ft_FD_105733 | JGI IMG/M metagenome (GOLD analysis project Ga0154725, IMG submission 105733) | Deltaproteobacteria bacterium RBG_16_49_23 | reverse complement strand
GGTGTTGAGGTTTTTAAGGAAAAATTTCTCAGGATATGAACACCATCGACGTCTAAAACCATTATTTCCTCTTCCCCCTTTTCAAGGTCTTCGATGAGGTCATAACATTTGCAGTAGAGGGCTTTGCATTGATCGATAGGCACTTCAAAGGAGACGAATTTATTGATCCCTTTTGCCTTCAATTTGCCGATTAGTTTGGGGTCATCGATGGAAGGATAAGAGGTTAAAATTAAAATAGGTCCTGTCCCTGAAAAAACAATCACTGCCTTCATATAATTTCCTCCTCTGAAGAAAGTCATTCTGTAACGTTTAAAAGATGACACGAAAAAAACTCAATTGGAGATCACTCCCCTTTTCAGATTGGCTTTGCGAAAAAAAACCCAAGAAATCGCAACGGAGCAAAAGATACATACCACACTCCCCTTCCATCTTTCAATAGGTAATATTAACATGATTGGTATCTTTACCCAATTTATTCCCACTAATTGGAACTTATGATCCTTTTAGATGTTTTAAGAAATATATTTGCAGCTCAAAGCCTCACCCGTGACACCTCAAGCCTTACAATTGTTCGGATGAGACGAAGACTGTGGAGCCCTAACCATCTGAAGAAACCCGATTCGTTCATCGTCTCGATGACCGTCATCATGCCGAAGATGAAAAGGAGGGTCTCCCAGTTTTCATAATGGAGGAGATCCTGCGGCGTTAAAATGAAGATAAATGCCAGAACCGCGCCCAGGATCGAAGCAATCGTCCTGCTCACTTTCTCTGAGATGATCAATCCATAAGAGAGGACAAAAATCCCCAAAGCGATCCATTGCTGCATCGTCATGCTATCCCCCATTTGCGTTTCGCCTCAGAAGATATCTGCGGAGAAAATGCAAATCTCGGTGTCTTTCTCTTTCCACGCATTGGAAGGAAGGCCGGCTTTCTGGCAGGTATGTTCGAGAAAGGCTTTCCGGTCCCATCCGTACTCCGTGGCGACCTGAGGAAGAAGAAGGCCGGAGTACCATCCCTTCTTGACATAGATCCCGTGCTTTCCCACCTCGATCTCTTGGATGTCGGTGATCTTCCTTAGAGGAGTGAGAACCGAGATCTCAATCTCGAGTTCAGGGAGTTCCTTCTCCGCCAATGGCGAGAAACGGGGGTCGCGGAATGCAGCCGCCTCCGCCATCTCTTCGATCGTTTTATGAAGGGGGCCCCTGCCCTCGATATATCCGATGCATCCCCTCAACTGCCCTTTTTTATGGAGGGAGACAAAAGCTCCCCTATTCTCTTTTAAAACAGGGGAGTCTATCTTAAATTCGGGAACGGGCTTTCCTTTTGTCTTGCTTTCAATCACCGCCTTTGCAATCTGGCGGAGCGTCTTCTTCTCTCCATCACTCAACCCCAGATCCACGCCTATCTTCTTCTCTCCCTTCATCTTCTCTTCACCTGCTTTATAATTCTAAACACTTTAGCGCTTTCAAAAAACTGATCTAATCCCCCTTAATCCCCCTTTGTCAAAAGGGGGGAATCGTTTTTTACCTCCCTTTGGCAAAGGGAGGTGAGGAGGGATTTTAAAAAGTTTTTCCAAACTGACAATTTGATACAGCAATCCTTATCTTACGCGTCAATTTACCGACTCTTTTTAAAATTTATTGTAGCCGAAGTCCCGCCAATGGCGGGATTAGCCTGCGGTTTCCTTTCACTTATGCTCTTTTGCTGTCCAGGAGAAGAGTGACAGGCCCGTCATTAACGAGGTGGACCTCCATCCTGGCCTGAAACTCCCCTGTTTGGACGGGGATGTTCTGTTCTCTCAATCTGGAGATGAATTGTTCGTAGAGATCTCTGGCAAGGGCGGGATCTTCTGCTTCTGTAAAGGAGGGTCTTCTTCCCTTCCGGCAGTCTCCATAGAGGGTGAACTGGGAGACGACCAGCATCTCTCCGTTGATTTCCCTTAAAGAGAGATTGAACTTGCCGGCCTCATCCTCAAAGATTCGGAGGTCGGGCAGTTTTGTGGTTAGATAGGAAAGGTCCCCTTCTCCATCCCCTCTGGCCACGCCTACAAAAACCAGAAGGCCCTTTCCAATCTTTCCGGACACACGGCCATCCACAAGAACTTCGGCGGATTTCACTCTCTGGATGACAGCCCTCATCTTAATACTCAATGGTCAATGATCAATAACCAATGGTCAATATTCATTGTTCATTTTCATTGATAATTGCTAATTGGCCATTGCTAATTGGTCATTAATTATCAGTCTTCTTTTTCCTTATCTTTCTTGGCCTGGGCGATGATCTTCTCCGTTAACTGGGCGGGCACTTCCTCATAATGGGAGAATTCCATGGTGAAGATCCCTCTCCCGCCTGTCTTGGAGTTCAGATCCGGGGCATATTTGAGCATCTCTGACATGGGGACATTGGCCTGGATGACCTGGTAATTTCCTTTTCCATCGACCTTTAAAACTCTCCCCCTGCGGCTGTTGAGATCGCCGATCACATCGCCGATGCTCTCGTCCGGAGCCGTCACCTCAACCTTCATCACCGGCTCGAGAAGCACGGGATTGGCCTCCTGCACCCCTTTCTTGAAACACATGATCGCCGCAAGCTTAAAGGCCATTTCCGAGGAATCGACCTCATGGGACTTTCCATCGTAAAACCGGACTTTCACGTCAACCACGGGAAAGCCTGCCAGCACACCGCTCTGCATGGCCTCGGTAATCCCCTTCTCCACCGCAGGAACAAAGTTCCTCGGCACATTCATTCCCACAAGGGCGTTCTCAAATTCAAAGCCTGCTCCCCGGGGAAGAGAAGAGACATCGATATGGACCTCTGCAAACTGCCCCCGGCCGCCTGTCTGCTTTTTATGGCGGTAGATGACCCCCTGCTTCGATCCGCGGATCGTCTCCTTGTAGGGAACCTTGGGAGTGCTTAAATTCACCTCCACACCGAATTTTCTTTTTAATTTCTCAACGATCACCTCCACATGGGTCTGTCCTACTCCGGAGAGAAGAATCTCCCCGGTCTGCTCATCCCTGCCCACCATGATGGTCGGGTCTTCCTCATGAATCCGGGCCAGGGAGGCAGCGATCTTCTCCTCGTCTCCCTTTGATTTCGGCGTGAGGGCATAGGAGATCATGGGCAAGGGCAGCCTGGTCTCCTCAAAGACAATGGGATTTTTCTCATCGCTGAAAGTATTGCCGGTGGTCGTCTCCTTCAATTTGGCCACGGCCACAATGTCTCCCACGCCGGCAAAACCCATGGGTTTCTGTTTCTTCCCTTCCAGAAGGAAAATCTGTCCGATCCTCTCCTTCACATCCTTCTTCGAATTGTAAACGGTCGAATCGGCATTGAGGCTTCCCGAATAGACCCGAAAGAGACTCAACTTCCCTGCAAAGGGATCGGCAATCGTTTTGAAGATAAAAGCCGAGAGGGGGGCTTCTTCCTTTGGCTCTCGTGAGACGACCTCCCCTGTCTTCGCATGCTTTCCCTGAATCGCTCCTCTCTCCAGGGGCGAAGGAAAACAGCGGATCATCAGGTCAAGAAGGGGCTGAACCCCGATATTCCGGGTGGAGGAACCGCAGACCGCCGGCATCAGCCTTCTCTCCATTGTCCCCTTCCGGAGGCATAGGATCACCTCCTCGTTGGAAACCTCTCCGGACTCCAGATACTTCTCCATCAGCCGGTCGTCCATCTCTACAACCGCTTCGATCATCTTTTCGCGGAGCCGGTCCACCTCTTCTTTCAATTCGGAGGGAACTTCTTTTAATTCGAACTGACCGCTCCCGTCCTCTTTGTAGAGGTAGGCTCTCTTCTCAATCAGATCGACCACTCCCCTGAAATTCTTTTCTCCTCCGATGGGGAGCTGAACGGCAACAGCGGGCTGGGACGGAAACCGTTTCTTCACAGCCTCAACCACCTTGAGGAAATCGGCCCGTTCCGTATCCATCTTGCTCACATAGAGGATCCGGGGGACCTGGAACTCATTCGCATATCCCCATACCGTCTCGGTCTGGACTTTCGCTTCCGAATTTCCCCCGATGACAATGACCGCTCCATCCACCACTCTCATCGAAGACTTTGCCTCTGCGATGAAGTTAGCGTACCCTGGCGTATCGATCAGATAAAAACGGTGCTTATCCCATTCGAAATGGGCAAGGGAGGCGCTGATGCTGATCTTCCGGTTGATCTCCTCCGGCTCAAAATCCATCAAAGAGGAGCCATCGTCCACCTTTCCCAGGCGCGTATTCTCTCCCGTATCGAAGAGGATGGCTTCAACCAGGGAGGTTTTCCCCTCTCCGCCATGGCCAAAGGTTCCTATGTTTCGAATATTCGTCGGTTCAACTCGCTTCATCTCCTCTCCTTTCCCTTAACCCTTCGATCAAATTGAAAACGTTACACACTAAACTAATTTTTTTTAAGGGGAAAGTCAATCATGCTATTTGTAAGCGCTATCTTTAAGGCAATGGCCATGAGGCTCGAATAAAGGCCCCTCTCCCCTTAGCGGATTCGATGTCAAAAGAACCGCCTGCGAGTTCAACCCTTTCTCTCATGCTTGAAAGCCCCAATCCCCTCTTCGTGGTCTCCTGAGAACCGACCTCCTCCACGTTGAATCCCAGGCCGTTATCCTGGAGGCCGATTTCAATCCGGTTCCCCAGTTTGCGCAAGGACAAGCGAATATGATCTGCTTGACTGTGTTTGGCAGTGTTGTTCATTGCTTCTTGAATGACCCGATAGATCACGATCTTCAAGGGCCCGGGGATATTACTTTCCTCGATAGCGACCTCCCGTTCGACGGAAATTTTTGAATAAATCGTCTGGAACCTTCGACAGAACCAGGAAAGGGTGGGGAGGAGACCGAGATCATCCAGCATCGGTGGCCGTAAATCCATCTGTATTCTTCGGCATTCCTCGACCCCTTCTTGAATCAGAGGAATGATCGCGCGTAAAGATTGGGGCGTAACGCTTGGAGCCTTTTCGGCCTGATGGAGAACGTCCTCCACCTTGAATTTAATTCCGCTCAGGCAGGCTCCGAGGGTGTCATGAATCTCACCGGCCATGATCTTTCTCTCCTCCTCGTGGGCCGACAGGAGTTTTGAGGATAGATGCCGCAATGCTGCGTTCGCTTTGGCCAGTTCTGCCGTTCGTTCCTGCACTCGTTGCTCCAAGGTCTGGGTGAGTAGATGAAGTTCCAAAGTTTGCAGCCGCAGGGCCTCCTCGGCCCGCTTGTGCTCGGTGATGTCAATCGTGGCGCAGGTGACGCCGGTAATCTGACCGGACGCATCGCGCAATGGTTCTACAGAGAAATCAACAAAACTAGGTTCTCCCTTGAGGGTCAACCAGGCTTCTCCCCTCATGCCTACTCCACTCTCGATGACTTCGCGCTTCAATTTGATCAAGCGAGCGGCATCCTCAGGTATGTAGATTTCTTCAATTTTCTTTCCTAAGAAATCTCCATCAGAGAACCTTGGAGGGGGATTATAGACCCAGGTAAAACGAAGGTCCTTATCATGCTGAAAAACAGTAATGGGAGAACCCGTAATGGCCACCCTAAAACGTTCTACACTCTCCCGCAGGGCCTCCTCCGCTCGCTTGCGCTCTTCGACTTCTTTTCTCAATGCATTTCTCGAAACGGTAGTAGCGTTCAATCGTTCCGCCATAAGGTCGAAAGAGTGGGAGAGTTCCCCGATTTCATCATTCGACGAAACCCCTATTCGATGGCTCAGATTGCCGGCGGCGATGATCTCCGTTCCTTGCCGGAGTTTAGTGAGCGATCTGGAAATGCTCCCCATCATCCGGAACAGGATAATGGTAAGTGGGACGGTAACGGTGATGAGAAGGAGAAAGATCAGCGTATTGATTCTCCTTTGGGTAGTCGTAATCTCATTATCGAGCAGGTCTTCGAGGCGGACCGCATCGGACAATACATCTCGCAATCTGATGAGGACCTGGCCTGAAAGCCGCTCTTCCGCCTCTTTGTGCAAGGCGCTCCCTTCAGCCGATTGGGGACGCTCATGGCTCAAGACCAATTTGAAGAACGAGGCTCTCATCGTTTCACTATTCTGGCGAATGAACTGCAAAAGCTCCATCTGTTCTCTGTCCCCGAAACGGGCCAGGTTCAAGATCCCTGTCATTGAATCATGTTCCAGCAGGAACTGCTGCTTTGGCCGCTCTTCGTGATAGAGCATATAGGAATGGGCAAAGCTGTTGAGCTCATTTATGCTTTGCATGATCCGGTGGGCTATACTGCCTTTCGCACGGGTCTCCTCAATGTTTCTGTAAGAGAAGAGCAGAGCGAGGCCGATGACGAGCGCCATGAGTAAGGGAGCCAAGGTGGCAAGCTTCAATCTCGCAGCAATTTTCACGCTCTGCTCCTATTTACCGGTAATTCTGACAGCTCCAGGCTCTATTGCTTTCAGGCCGTCCGCATAAATGAAATCCATGAAATTCGGAAGCTTCCGGTTGCTGCCGGTATCTCTCTTAATCAACCATCGTGCCTGGTCTTCCAGATTCAATAACAAGCTCTGGTCCAGCCCCGTATTAAACTTATAGCTCTTCCATTCCCTTTCGAAAAAAAAGCTGTCTATTCCAAAATATTTTGCAGAGATGGCGCGCGTCTCATCAGGAGCCTCTTTGATAAACCTGTTTGCCCGGAGAACAGCGCGCAGAAATTTCCTGACCCTTTCGGGATTCTTTTTGATGAGATCCTGTGTTGTTACGATATTCCAGGTCATGATATAAATATCCGGGTCGTGAAAAATAAGCCCCTTGGGGCCGAGTTTGTCCCGCAGCGCCATCGTATGGGGCGCCCAGGTGCTTACTGCGTCAACCTCTCCGTTCAAAAGGGCGTCAACCACCTTATCGGGCGCAAGGTTGACGACCCGAATACTCTTTGGATTGATATAGGAAGTCGTCAAATAGATATGGAGGAAGAAATCGGCAGTGGTGCCGGTGACCAGGCCGATTCTCTTGCCCCTGAGATCATTAGCGGCTGAGATGCCTCTGTCTCTTCTTGCGATAATCAGGATCGCCTGATCAATTACAGAAACAGTAGCAATGACCGCAAGGGGCTTGCCATCGATGGCAGCACGGGCAATGGGCGTCTCACCAACCGTGGTGAAGTCCGCCCTTCCGGAAAGTACAGCATCAAGTCCCAGATGTCCCGCTACATAGGAGTGAAGGGTTACGTCGAGTCCCTCTTCCCTGAAATAACCTTTTTCATAAGCTACATAAAGAGGAGCAGAAGCAGGCCAGGGCGTGACGGCAAGGGTAATTTTCTCAAACTGCTTTAATGCGCCTTTTTCCTCTTTCGGGCTGCAGCCGGAAATGGCGGCAACGATTATGAAAATAATGGTTAATAGCACTCTGGTTATCTTAGCCATGCACCTTATCTCTTATCTCAAATGTCATATCTGGAAAATTGGATTTGCCCAGAATCTTTTTACAATGAGGCGGTCGAGCATTGTCCTATTCGCTCTAACCGATACGAAGTCTCTTCAAATCCTTGGTCCAATGTACTACAAGCCTGGCCAATACGGTCATCCTCACCTGCCTGGTATTTTTCTACATCAAAATAGAAAAATGATCAAGGTTCTTTTTGAGGCAGACAGGTGGGCCGGGAAGGTTTGAAGCCTGTCTGCTTTTCCTCATTAGCGAAACTGGAAATATTTTATCTCCTTCCTGACTCCTTCATGGAATTGACACCTTGCCGCCATTAACTTAGAATGCTGGAAATGCTGGAGCAGGAGGTTAAGCATGAAGAGCCAGGTCTTCTTTTCCGATCTGAAGGTGGAATCGAAAAAGACCCTTTTTGACAAGCTGGACACCCTCCTTGATCGGACCGACCTGAAAGGAAAGATCAGAGAGAGGGATCTCGTTGCCATCAAACTCCATTTCGGAGAGAAAGGGAATACCGCCTACGTCAGACCCATTTTCCTAAGAAAGGTCGTGGACCGGATCAGGGAATGCAAAGGGAAGCCCTTTCTGACCGATACCAATACTCTCTACATCGGAACCCGGAGCGAGGCGGTCTCCCATCTCACCACTGCCTATCAACACGGCTTTACCGAATCGGCGGTCAACGCCCCTGTCCTCATTGCGGATGGTTTGAGAGGCAACAGCGCCGTCAAAGTCAAAATCGATAAACCCATTTTCAAGACCGTCTCCATTGCCCATGCCATCCATATGGCCGATGCCCTCGTCTGCGTTACCCATTTCAAAGGGCATGAACTGTCGGGATTTGGAGGAACGTTAAAGAACCTGGGAATGGGATGCGCCAGCCGGGAGGGAAAGTTGGCCCAGCATTCAAACATCTCTCCCAAAGTGAAAAAGAAGGCCTGCAAAGGGTGCGAGCTCTGCCTTTCCTGGTGCCCTCAGAGCGCCATCTCCATGGTCCAATCCGATTCGGGAAGCGAAAAAGGGCCTCATTTTGCCTTTATCGATTCCAAGAATTGCATCGGATGCGGGGAGTGTATCCTCACCTGCCCTGCCGGAGCCATCCAGATCCAGTGGAATGAATCGATCCCTCTCTTTCAAAAGAAGATGGTGGAGCATGCTTACGGGGTCCTTCAGAAGAAGAAGGAGAAAACCCTCTATTTGAGTTTTCTCACACAGGTCTCCCCTGCCTGCGACTGTTACGGATTCTCCGACACTCCGATTGTAAAAGATATTGGAATCCTCTCCTCCGAGGACCCCGTTGCGATCGATCAGGCCTCCGTTGACCTGGTCAATGGAGAGGAAGGGAATCGATCTTCCCAACTGCCCCAACATTGGGAAAAAGGAGAGGATAAATTTCGCGCCCTCTACCCGGAAGTGGACTGGACCATTCAGTTGGCCTACGCAGAAGAAATCGGACTGGGCACAAGAGAATACGAGTTGATTAAAATATAATAAATCACCCTCTACCCTTACAGATGGGATATTAAACCATGATTTTTATAAATTATTGCAAATCATTGCTGACCGTTTTTTTGCAGACGGGGGGCAGGCAACGGAAACACGGTATTTTCTTTTTTTCCCCTTGACCACACTTTCCCCATCCTTTTAACCAATAACGAATTACCGTTGCCTGGTACCAAGTCTTCATATTGACAACAAGAGGCATTATAAATGTTGGGCTAAAGCTTTTCCCATTGTTCCTTGGAGACTCCAGCTTGGCGCAGAATTCTCGCCAAAAACTCCCTACCAATATCTTTGTGGTGCGGATTTGGAATTGTAAGAGTCAGATCCCCCTTCACCATGAACGGATGTTTCCCCCCAGAATAAGGGCCGTCAAAACCACACTTGCGGAGGCACCTGATGAGAACATCCCTTTTGACCGGGCCGAACGTAGGCATCAGGCGGCTACCTGTTTCTTGATCTCGATTTCGATGTTGTCAATTGGAGGAATGGGGAGGTTTTTATAAACGCGAAACAAAACCCACTCCTCAAGAATCTCCTCCAGCTGGTTTCTGCACTGCTCCAGGGTCGGAGCATTCGAGTAAACACCAGGGCACTCGAGAATCTCACCGTAGTATGTCCGGTCATCCTGGAGGATTTCATACCTGGCGTGATCCATAGCTGTCTGAATGTACTTTCTGATCATATCTTCTCCTTCCTTCTATGCCTAACGAGTCTGTAGGAAAAGTCCTTTTGACGAGTGGGAACGACGTTTTCGGGGGTCACTTGACCCTTCCCAAGCATGAGATCGTTGATTGTGGGGCATTATGTGAGTTCATTTTTTTCTTCTTCTCGTACAAGAATCTGCTTGACGACTTTTTCTACAGACTCAACGCTGCGGATCAGCGGCGCGGGCACTAGCCCGCGTCCGTCTGAAGCCGCTTGATACTATTTAAGGCCTCCCCCTAAAGATGGTAATGTAAGTTTGCAACAAAACCATATCCCAACCAAAGGAGGAAGCCCTA
>Ga0154725_1023_pt1 | contig 9915 bp, 9 predicted proteins | sample Rifle2008BG16ft_FD_105733 | JGI IMG/M metagenome (GOLD analysis project Ga0154725, IMG submission 105733) | Deltaproteobacteria bacterium RBG_16_49_23 | reverse complement strand
GGGAAAAGTGGTAGGAAGAGATTTTAAAGGCATGGCATTCCAACAGAATAGCCAGGCTTTTATTGTGTACCATGCATTACAGGCTCTTAATAGGCTGAAAAGACTTAGGGGTCAGGTCTCAACAATTGACATATATAAAGTTGTGTGATAAATGAGAGGAAACCAACTGTGAGGAGGCTGAATTGGCGAGGCCGCTGAGGATAGAGTTTCCTGGGGCATTTTATCATGTGACATCCCGAGGAAATGAAAAAAAGGCCATTTTTCGGAGTGTGAGGGACAGGGAAAAATTTCTTTCTTACCTTGGGTCGGCGCACACTCGTTATGGGGCCATCATCCATGTTTTCTGCTTGATGGAAAATCACTATCATCTTCTTTTGGAGACTCCCCGGGGAAACCTCTCACAGATCCTGCATCATATCAACGGAGCCTACACAACCTACTTCAATGTGAAAAGGGGGCGGTCTGGGCATCTTTTTCAAGGAAGGTTTAAAGGGATTCTGGTTGATAGGGATGCTTATTGTAAGGAGTTATCCAGGTATATTCATTTGAATCCGCTGAGAGTGGGTTTGGTGAAGAGTCCTTCGGAGTACCCATGGTCCAGTTACAACTATTATATTGGAAGAGAGAGGGAGCCGGAATGGCTTGAGATGGGATTGGTGCTTGGTTATTTTGGGAGGCGCGGACGGAAAGCTTTTAAGAGGTACCGGGATTTTGTGGAGAAAGGGGCTACTGCGGGGGTGGAGAGTCCATTGAAGAAGGTAATCGCCTCTACTTTTTTGGGGGATGAAGATTTTATCAATAGGATAAGACAAGAATATCTGGAGAATAGGGATGTCGACAAGCGAAACATACCGGCTGTGAAAGAGTTGTTACGGGGTCCTTGTCCTGAAAGGATTGAAAATGTGTTAACGAAGGTTGTTGGGAAAGGGCATGATCTTTACAGGAAGATATGTATTTACATGATTCATCAGTATAGTGGATTGAGTCTTGGAGAAGCGGGGAAATATTTGGGGATGGAAGCCGGGGCAGTCAGCCAGTCGAGCAGAAGATTTAAGGTTACCTTTGGTGATGATAAAAGCATAAAGAAAATACTTGATGGAATCAAAAAAGAACTGAATGTTGAAAGTTGAGACCTGACCCCAATTTTATGACCCCAATTTTACTTGGAGGCACCAATTAAAAGGCACCTGTCAAGAGAAAAAAGTATTCCAACCGCAAGAGGAGTATCTTCTTTCTTATTTTTTCTTAAGTCTGTCAATTTACCTCTTTTTTTCTTTTCTTGAGATTGATTTATAAAATAGATAAAATGTTTAGAGTAGCTATATTTAAGGGGAATGCTATGAAGGTAATGAAAGCAAAGGACTTGAAGAACAGAACCGGGGAAGCTCTCCGGTTGGTGAGGCAGGGAGAAAAGGTCATGATCACTGTTCACGGGAAGCCGGGGGCAATCCTTTCACCTGCAGAGAGCATCCATTTGCCGGAGGAACAAACGAAACCCGAAGAGTCAGGGAAGGAAATCGAAGAGGCGCTGAAGCGCTCGAAACCGCCCTTCAGATCCTGGAAAGAGGCTATGAATTGGTCACGGCGAAAAAGGTGATTTTTCTCGATACAAATATTTTCGTTATCGACCCCATTACCACCTGGGATGCAGACCACTTTATCGGAAAATCCACTATTCCTGTCCTTACCCCGGAAGATTATCTTCAGCAGCCAAACAAACAACGGGGGGAATAGGGTCAGGGGAATAACGAGGGGTTTGATTATGGGATTTTGAGGATGTCGTGGGTTCCGATACTTCACAGCCCCTGGATGATTAAAGGTTTGACACTTTATACCAGATACCAGTATAATGGGTATGTCTTCCCTTAAAGAGTAAAATGGCTATTCGAAATTTTAAGGGCAAGGGTACGGAGGACATAAATTATGGGAGGGCCACGAAGGAGGCTTTCCGGACCCTTCCTCGGGAGTTGCACAGGAAAGCCCAGGTAAAGCTCGCTCGTCTGGGCGCTGTGACATCAATGAAAGATTTACAGGAAATACGGGGAAACCGATTTGAAAAATTAAGAGGGGATAGAAAAGGTCAGTACAGTATTCGCATAAACGAGCAGTATCGAATTTGTTTCGGATGGGAAGGGGAAAATGCAGTGGATGTTGAGATTACAGATTACCACTAAAACATTGAAGGAGCATCAAAATGGATAAAATTCATTATACTCCAGTGCATCCCGGTGAGGTTTTGCAGGACGAACTTGAAGAAGTGGGGCTTACTCAATCAGCGCTTGCGGAACATATCGGAGTTTTGCCTAAAACGATTAATGAGATTTGCCGGGGGAAGAGAGGGATTAGTGCGGAAATGGCGATGAAGCTTTCAAAGGCTTTGGGAGGCAGTCCTCAGTTTTGGCTAAACTTACAAAATAGTTGGGAAATCAGCCAACTTAATAAAAGTTCTTTTGAAGCTATTAAACCAATTGCTGCATGAGATAGGGGAAGTGGCTTTGGCTAGTCGAATAATAAGAAAATATAACACAGGTTCTGAAACAAATTAGCAGTGCTTCTTGTTTCAATCGTAATCTTGATCGAAAGGTAGGAGGGGCTGGATTTTCATCGACGTTTTCGGAGATGGCGAACCAATTCCGCCTTGTTCTTAAGCGGACCGGAGACTTCTCCCCTGGCGATTGCTTCGTCCGCTTCTTTTTCCTTTTTCTGCCACTCTTTGGTCCAGAACCAGGCTTGATCTTTGGAGATGAGTTTCTTCGGAATAAGAAGAAGGTCCTCTTCGGTGACATTCACTTCCCCAAAATCCCCCACTTCTAAGCGTAACTTTCCAAAGGCTTACCTCGGAATGGTAATCTGGCGCTTTGGACTAATTTTTGTAATTTGCATGAATTTCCTCCTATTTTACTTCTTTACTGTGAAGAAATCTAATAATTTCTTTACAAATTGTCAAGAGGCTTAAGGTCAGGCATAAATAATTAAATATTGTGAATTGGATGAGCGATTTACCCCGTTAGAAATAATGCCCCGCTCGGTTTCGAGTCGCAACGACTGGAATTTCTAACGGGGTAAACTGAAAGGGGAGAAAAAAGAAATTACTCATCCCTGACACCAAATTATTTTTCGGGAATAGTCTCGCGTCAAAAACGTTCTTTAAAACCCCAGAAACGCTCGGGCGAGGAAAAGAGCCATCTCCGATCGGGTCATATCAAGGGACGGTTTGTAGGTCCCATCCCCAAACCCCAAGGTTACTCCACTGTTTTTAATAAAAGCAATATGGGGACAGAAGGGATCGCTTGCCGGAATATCCGAAAACGGCGCCACTATACAGGGTCCAGGAGGATCAACGGGGGAAACGCCCTCATCTGCATTGATTCCCCTTGCTAAAAAGATCCCCATCTGAAGCCTGGTGACCGTATCGCTTGGACCAAATGTCCCGTCCTCCTTGCCCTGGGTGACGCCTTTATTCTTGATAAACTGCACATGTGGGCAGAAAGGGTCGGTTGTTGAAATATCCGGGAATGGCGGCGCAGTGCAGGTATCCGTGGGATCTCCTCCATTTAAGGCCCTCGCAAGAAAAAAGGCCATCTGCGACCTTGTCACTGTGCTGTCCGGACAGAAGAGGATCGGATTTGCTGAACACCCCTTCGTGATCCTTGCGGCAGCTATCGCATCCACCTCGGCAAAGGCAAAGTGGGCCAGAGGCACATCATCGAAAAAGGCTTTGGGATCCGATTGAAGAATCGTTCCGCTGGTTCCCACAGCGACGAAGGTCCCATCCCCATAGGCTACAGCGTTGAGATTGAAACCGGTTCCTGAGGCTCTGGAAGTCCAGATTCCCCCATCGGGAGACGTTAAAATGGCGCCAACATTTCCGACAGCTACGAAGGGGCCATTGCCAAAGGCCACCCCTTGAAGAGCCAAAGTCCCAACTGTTTTGAAGGTCCAGTTTACTCCATTCGGCGACGTCCCAATCGTGCCAATCGCCCCCACAGCAACGAATGTTGAATTTCCAAAGACAATGCCATTGAGAGGATTGGAATTCGGAAATCCGGAAGTCCAGGTCACTCCATCAGTCGAGGTAAGGACAATACCTACATCTCCCACCACCACAAAGGCGCCATTTCCAAAGGCCACTCCGTTAAGAGCAAACAATGTTGGGGATGCCCTCTGAGTCCAGTTCACCCCATCAGGTGAGGTGAGAATCCTGCCGCCAGATGATACGGCAACGAAAGTTCCATTTCCGAAGGTCGCTGCCTGGAGATTATTAGGCACCCCTGAAACTCTGGAAGTCCAGCTTATCCCATCTGTCGAGGTAAGAATCGTGCCGGAGTTTCCCACAGCAACAAAAGTGCCTTTTCCATAAGCTATTCCATTAAGATTAACGAAACTTCCCGAAGGACTTAAAGTCCAACTTATCCCATCAGAGGAGGTGAAGATTGCACCCGTGCTTCCCACAGCCACAAAGATGCTATTCCCAAAGGCTGCTGCGAAATAAGAGTGAGCCTGCGAAAGGGGGTTCCTTACGTTCCAGTTATCAAGCTGATCAGCCTTCAGGACCTGGTGGGGAAAAATGCAAAGACTAAGAAGAATTGATATCACGGCGGCATAAAACATCTTTCTCATAGTCGTCTATACCCTCCCATCTGAATAATTTGCCACTTAGAAAACCAGAGATGCTAAAGATGTAATCCCTCAGTTATGGGTGTTTTTATCCCCCTTTGGCAAAGGGGATTTTAAAATTATGCTGAGAAAATCTCCCCCCTGCCTTCGCCGGAGCGGCTTCGCGCAGGCAGGTCGCCCCTCTTTGCCCTCCGGGCCAGAGGCCCTATGGGCCAGCGGCCAAAGAGGGGTATAAGGGTACATTTGTATTACTTGAACCCATAACTGAGGGGTTACCTAAAGATAGACATATTTTATAGAAAAGAGAGACAAAAAGCAATAGCCTGGGAAGCTTATGACTATTTCTTGACTTTTTCATCCTATCTTCATCATAATTGAATAAAATAGCAGGCGAAAGACTCAAGATGATCCGGGAAGGGATAGCAGAATTATTGAAGAGCATCCTGGGGATAGAGGAGATCCCCATCAATGTTCCGCCCAAGAGAGAGATGGGCGATTTCTCGAGCGCCATTTGCCTTGCGCTTGCCAGGGAGAGGCGGCGTCCGCCCATGGAGATTGCAAAGGAAGTGATAGAAAAATTGAAGGCCAATCTTCCTCCGCCCATCCAGGAAGTCACCCTCACGCCTCCCGGATATATCAATTTCAAGGTCGATTGGCCCTATCTGGCCAGAGAATTGATTTCTGAGATCCTTGAACGAAGGGAGTCATTCGGAAAACCGTCATCCAAGGAGGAAGAGAAGGTTTTCATCGAACATACGAGCGTTAACCCCAACAAGGCCATGCATATCGGCCATCTCCGGAATTCGGTCCTGGGAGATACGGCGGCAAGGGTCTTCAAATGGCTTGGCTTTCCTACGGAGGTTTGCAATTATATTGATGACACAGGCCTTCAAGTGGTCGACGTGGTGACCGCCTTCCTCTATCTCGATCCTCCTCTCTTCCATGCGGGGTCCGCCGATTTAAGACCCATCTGGGCAAAGGCGCCGGAGGATCAGCCTCTTGACTATTTCTGCTGGGACCTCTATGCCCGGTTCGAAAATGAGCTCGAAAAGAATCCCTCCCTTCTTGAGAGAAGAGAAGAGGTTCTCCATCAAATTGAAAAGGGGGAACATCCGGTGGCCCCCTTTGCCAAGGAGCTGGCAAAGAAGATTGTTCAGGCTCATCTTGGAACAGTAGGGCAGCTTAACATACATTATGATCTTCTCAACTGGGAATCGGACATCATCTGCCAGGGCTTCTGGCAGGAGACCTTCGAACTCCTCAAGGAGAGAGGTGCGCTTCGATTAGAGACAGAGGGGCCGAATGAAGGGTGCTGGGTGGTGCCCTTTGGCGGAATTATCGAGACAAGCGATGGAGTGAAAAGTTTAGATAAGATATTGGTCCGGTCAAATGGAAGCGTCACTTATACAGGCAAGGATATTGCTTACCAGCTCTGGAAGTTCGGCCTTCTGGAGAGAGATTTTTTATATACCAGCTGGGATCTGCAGGCCAATGGAAGTGTGCTCTGGACAACAGACAGGGAAGGGGAGCCGGGCGATCTTCTCAAACGCCGGTTTGGCCATGCCGGCAGGGTGATCAATGTGATCGACGTGAGGCAGAGTTACCCACAGAAGGTGGTGAGCGAATGCCTCCGGCAGATGGGCTTCGAGAAAGAAGCGGAGCGATCGATTCACCTGGCCTATGAGGTGGTCAATCTTTCTCCTTCAGCCGCCCGGATTTTAGGCGCGGAGGAGATGGAAGAGAAGAAATCAATCGCCATGTCCGGGCGCTCCGGGACAGGCGTTAAGGCAAAAGATTTTATCGAAATGGTGAAGAAGAAGGTGGTGGAGAAGGCAGATCATCCTCTCGAGGAGAGTGTTGCCAGCGCTCTGGCTTCTGCGGCCATCCGTTATTACCTTCTCAAATTCACCCCTGAGAGTCAGATCGTTTTCGACTTCGATGAAGCCCTCAAGACAACCGGAGACACAGGGGTCTATCTCGAATATGCTCATGCGCGGGCCTGCAGCATTCTGAGAAAGGCCGGTGAACGGAACGTGGATGACCACTGGAACAGAAACTGTATTCCTTCCCGGTTGACAGAGACGGAAAGGAATCTATTGAATGGACTCTCAGAGTTTTCTTCGGTTGTCATGAGAACAGGGAAAACATTGAGGGTTTCTCAATTAACGGAGTACGCTTTTGATCTTGCCGCATCATTTACAAGCTTTTATGAGCATCCGGATCCCGAATCGGATGTCCAGACTCCTTTCATTCACCTCCAGGACCAGAACTTGCGGACTTTCCGGCTCTCGCTTGTGCGGGCATTCCAAATCGTGATGGGAAATATGCTCAGGCTGATGGGAATGCCTTCGCTGGAGAAAATATAACCTTTCACCCTCTCCCTAACGAGACTGTGTCGTAATAGGGGAATTGGGATGTTTGTCATTCTGAACGAAGTGAAGAATCTAATGATTTCAACTGAATCGATCATAGAGATTCTTCGGCTATCGCCTCAGAATGACATTACGACACAGTCTCAACGGGAGAGGACAGGGGTGAGGGTGAAAGTATTTTTATTCCCCCTCCCCATCATCCCCTCCCGCCAGGAGACTGTGTCGCAATTCACCGTTCGCCCTTCGACACGCTCAGGACGAACGACTAAGTAATTAATTTTTAATATGTGGTTGTCCGTTCGTGGTGAGCCTGTCGAACCATGAACGGACTTATGACACAGTCTCCAGGGGAGGGGAAATATTTTATGGTAAAATCTATGTCTCGCAGATCAAGAGCATTACCCCGGGGATGGTATCCGTTTGATAAGAAAGATTGCCAGAGGGAGATTGAAAACTTCTTGGAAGGGTGGTCGCCTCCCCGTCTTCCTCAAGGTGCGGGAGTTGGAGGACTGGTTCCCCATGCTGGCTGGTATTTTTCAGGAAGGCTGGCGGCCCGGGTGTTTCATGCCCTTCAATCAAAAGGCAAGACTGAATTGGTTGTTCTTTACGGAGGACATCTTGGTCCTGAAGATCCCCCGCGGATGGTCCTTGAGAGCTCATGGGAGACTCCGATTGGAGATGTGGAGATAGATGCGGATTTTGCCAGGAGTTTGATGAAGAGAATCGAAGTAAGAACGGAGAGTCCCTCCAGTGGCGATAATACCCTTGAGATTCAGCTGCCGATGGTCAAATACTTCTTCCCTGAGGCGAAGCTTCTTGCCATCCGGTCGCCTTCCTCTCTCAAATCAAAAAGTTTGGGCGATGAAGTGGCCGGACTGGCAAAAGAGAGGGGGGTCTCCCTCCTTGCCATCGGTTCAACCGATCTGACCCACTACGGCCCCAATTATGGGTTTGTAAAAAAAGGGACCGGGTCGTCCGCTGTGGAATGGGTGAGGAAAGAGAATGACAGGGGGTTCATCGATCATGCTTTGAAGATGGATGCCGGAGGCCTACTGAATCATGCAGAAGAAAATGGCAGCGCCTGCAGTGCAGGCGCTGCCGCCTCTGTCATAGCCACCTGTAAAGCCTTAGGCGCGAGAGAGGGAACCCTCATCGACTATTATACCAGTTATGAGATTATGCCGGACGACAGTTTTGTGGGCTATGCGGGGATCGTGTTTTAAGAGGCCCAATGTGATACATGCGATTGACTTTTAGGCCTTTATGAGATAAAATGAAAAACATGAAATTCATCACAAGGAAAGGAGGTGAAAAAGAATGAAGAAGCTGCTTATTCTTTCTATCGTATTTACTCTTGCTTTTGCTACCATTGCATTTGCTGATAAGACCAGAATGACCGCAAAAGTCGGAGACGAACTCTATGTCTGTGCCTGCGGTGACGATTGCAAATGCGACATGATGGCCAGAAACCCCGGCAAGTGCACATGCGGCAAGGAGATGGTCAAGGCGAAGGTAACGAAGGTTGATAAGGGCAAAATGACGATGGACTCAAGAAATAGGCCTTTCGTGAGCACAGGGAAATTTGCCTGCGCCTGTGGACCCGATTGCAAATGCGACTCCATTAGCCAGAATCCGGGCAACTGCACCTGCGGAAAACCGATGATGGAAGTCAAAGCCAAGGCAAAAACCAAGTGATCACAACTTAAGAAAGAAAAAATACGGGGGTCTAATCCCATCAGGGAGGACACGACCCCCGTATTTTTTTTGTAATCTCTCAATCTACCCCGTTAGAAATAATGTCCCGCTCGGTTTTGAATCGAAACGACTGGAATTTTTAGCGGGGCTTACTTCCCCTTTTCTAACCCATCCATTTCCTCAAGCACACCCATGGCGATGGTTGAATGAGCAAAGGCGCCCCCGGCCCTTAAAGCCGCAGCGACAAAAATGGCCTCTGCAATCTCTTGATCCGTGGCTCCTGCCTTTTTTGCCGCCCTGACATGGCTCTCAATACAGTAAGGACATTGAGTCGTGTGAGCGACACCAATGGCGATGAGTTCCTTCACCTTCCTGGAAAGAGCGCTCTCCTTCTCAAAGATCTCACTGTTAAAATTTCTGAAGGCTTGGAACATGTTCTTCTGGGTTTCCTCCAGGTCTTTGTAATGCTTCCGGGCATCAAGGGAATAGAAGTATTCGCTCATCTGGGTCTCCTTTCTTAAGAGGCGTAGTTTTTAATCTGTCAGATATCTTCGCCTTAAATCAAGCCCTTCTCTGCGATTCGGCGCTCAGCCTCCCAAGAAACGTTTACAGAATGTAATCCCTCAGAAGCTGTGAAAAAATTGACGGACTGTGCCTCGGCCCACAGGGTTAAGCGTCCTGTCCAAGCTTTAGAAGGCGGATCATTAGATGTTATGGGTAACCTTCGTTTCCGGTAAGATAGCGATCATACCCGGATTCAGACAACGTAGTTTAATATTATAGGTTCCGCCCTAAAGCTTCTCCAATCCCCCCAACCCTGTGGGCCGGAATGATGCCGATTCTATAAATGTGATTTTTTCATACCTTCTCAGTTATGGGGGAGATTTTTATAATATATGTAGTAGTAGCGCCCTCCTGCCTACCGGCAGGCAGGCATTTACCTGCCTGCACGAAGCCCGCCTCCAGAAGCCTTGCGGAGGGCAGGCGTTTCGGCGAAGGCAGGTTGAGGGCTTCCGGCTCATAGAGCCTACAGATCGGAGAGCGGAGTCCGTCCCGACTAAATCGGGACGCTACAACGAGAAAAAAGGAATAACTCCATAACCAATCATTACCCATAACTGAGGGGATACTGCAGAATCTCGATAATCCTTGACAAGGCCATTCTTCTATTGATAAAGTTTCTTCCATTGTCCATCTCAAAATAATCCTCTCACCCTTGGTGAGGGAGGGT
>Ga0154725_1171_pt3 | contig 10137 bp, 10 predicted proteins | sample Rifle2008BG16ft_FD_105733 | JGI IMG/M metagenome (GOLD analysis project Ga0154725, IMG submission 105733) | Deltaproteobacteria bacterium RBG_16_49_23 | reverse complement strand
CCCAACTTTCTTTCCCTCTGATTGAAGTCTCCTGACCTCCTCAGCTTTCATCTCCGGAACGACCTCTGCAATAACACGGTCAATTCCAATCTGACTCGCAACGGCTTTTGCGGTCCGTTGATTATCCCCGGTGAGCATAACCACTTCCAGTCCCATTCGATGAAGGGTTCCCACAGCGGCTCTTGAATTCTCCTTGAGCGTATCTGCGACGGCAATAATGCCGGCCCCTTGTCCATCCACAGCCAGGAACATCGGGGTCTTTCCTTCACCCGAAAGCGATTCAGCCCTTTCGGGTAATCCATCAAGACGAACCTTTTTTTCTTCCATCAGCCTTAAATTTCCCAGGAGAATCTTTCTTGAATCGATCGTGGCTTCAATCCCCTGACCTGCAATGGCTTGAAAATCTCTCGTTTCAGATAACTTTAACCCCTCTTCATTCGCTTTTCTGACAATCGCCTCGCCCAGGGGATGTTCGGATCCTTTCTCGGCAGAGGCGGCCAGGGTTAAGATTTCTTTCTTGGCAAATGATTTCGATTCAATGATATCCGTGACCGAGGGTTCTCCTTTCGTCAGAGTTCCGGTCTTATCTAAAACGATCGTGTCCAGTCGATAGGCTGTCTCCAGAGCCTCTGCTCCCCGAATCAAAATCCCGTTCTCTGCGCCCTTCCCCGTCCCAACCATGATCGAGGTGGGAGTTGCCAATCCCAAAGCACAAGGGCATGCGATGATGAGGACTGCAACGAAATTGAGAAAGGCATAGGTGAGCGCCGGATGAGGTCCGAAGAAATACCAGACGATGAAAGTGATGATTGCTATGGAGATGACAACCGGGACAAAGTAGCTGGCAATCACATCAACCATCCGGGCAATCGGAGGTTTCGATCCCTGGGCCTCTTGAACCAGCCGGACAATCTGGGAAAGAACCGTATCCTTCCCAACCTTGGTCGCTTCAAACTTAAATGTTCCGGTCTTATTCATGGTTGCGCCGATGACGGTATCACCGCTCTTCTTTTCAATGGGTAAGGATTCCCCTGTCACCATGGATTCATCCACAGAGGAGTAACCCTCTTTGACGATTCCATCCACTGGAATTTTTTCACCGGGGCGAACCACGACGATATCCCCTATGGTAACTTCTTCAACCGGAATATCCAATTCGTTCCCATTTCGAATGACCCTGGCTGTCTTGGGCTGAAGGCCAATCAACTTTTTAATCGCCTCTGAAGTCTTCCCTTTTGCCCTCGCTTCCAAAAATCTTCCGAGAAGGATGAGGACGATGATGGCTGCGGAGGTGTCGTAGTAGACATCCATCATCAGGCCTTTGACCATGATCCGGTGGGGGACAAAGGTCACGATCAGACTGTAGAGATAAGCCGCTGAGGTCCCTACAGCGATCAATGTGTTCATATCGCTGGTCTTATGCTTGGTCGCCTTCCAGAACCCAACATAAAACTGCCGGCCCGCCCAGAATTGGACAGGGGTGGCCAATAGAAATTGAATAAAGAAATTTGTTTCCATGGAAAGGCCTACCCACTTTTCAAGAAGTGAGCCACCATACATGAGAATAAGGATGGGGACGAGGAGAACAGCGCCAATGATGAACTTTTGCTTTAGCTTAAGGAGTTCCGCCTCCCTGGCAAGCTTTTCCTTTTCAACAATATCCTCTTCCTTTACTTCAAGAACTTCATAGCCCGCCTCTTCAACTGCTTTCTTAAGATCGCGGACCGTCACCCAGCCGGGGACATATTCGACCGATGCTCTCTCCGTGGCAAAATTGACACTTGCCTGGATAACGCCTTTTTGAGACCGGAGCGCCCTTTCCACCTTGTTCACGCAGGAGGCACAGGTCATTCCTTGGATAGGGAGAACCACTTTCTCCGACTTTGCCCCGTAGCCCAGGTCTTTCACCTTGTCAATTAAAAGGGAGAGGTTGGTTTGGTCAGAATGGAAGACGACAGTCGCTTTCTCGGCGGCAAAGTTGACCGTAGCCTTTGAAACCCCTTCCACGCTGGCCAACCCTTTCTCAATCTTCGCTGCACAACTGGCGCAAGACATCCCTGTAAGGGGAAGATCAATGCGCTCCAGTTTCTCTTCTTGGTTTTTGGATTCCATATCTACTCATTTAAATTTTAGATACTTACACCAGAAAGTCTGAGAATTTATCTCTAACTTTCTCTGAGATGTCTCCAATAAATCTCCCCTCCCCTCGGCGGGAGGGGATAAAGGGGAGGGGGGCCAATCGGTCTCTGTTTTGTCCACCCCCACCCTCACCCTCCCCCGTCGAAGGGGGAGGGGAATAGATGGGGAAATTTCAAATATCTTTGTTTAGGTTTTAAATTTTTTCAATCTGCAATCTGCGATCTGCCATTTGCAATGTTACTTTACTTCATGATGCATCCCTGCTGTGCTTTTCTTATCTCCTACCTTAAAAAGGATCATCACCTGATATTTTCCCTTTTCCGGAAGATTAAAGTAAGCGTCATAGCTCTTCATCTCCCCTTCATATTTAAGGGCCTTGATCTGGTCTTTCCCTTTTGGATCAACCACCTTCATCTGGATCTCGGCATCGGTGATCTCTTTCTGTGTCTTCTCATCCTTTAAAATTACAGTAATATTATGAGTCGTTCCCGGCTCGATATCCTCTTTCATCTTCATATCTTTGAGCATCTTCTTATGCGACTCATTGGCCATCACCATGAAGGAGACTTTTACCCCCTCAACGAGAACGTCCTTCGTCTCCATCTTCATTCCTCCGCTATCCATCTTCATTCCACCATGCTGAGCCAGTGAAACCGATGATAGAACAAACAAACCCACAACCAGGATCCCTAAAACTGATAACAACTTTTTCATAACATTGACCTCCTTTTAAAAATAATTGTTGCCCCCACTCCTTCCCTCTCCCCGCTGGGGAGAGGGGAAGCCTGCCCGCCGAACAAGTTCTTTGGCAGGCGGGGGTGGGGGGTAATTGATTTACTTGAGCCAGTCAGGATTAGCCTTTGCTTCTTTTGCCTCTTTTGAAATCTTCTCCATGGCTTCTCTGGCCTCATTCATTTGAACCTCATGCTTTTTCTTCTCTGCATTTAATCGATTCAATTCCATGACATCCCATTTGGTTTGAGATCTGCTTCTGCCATAGAAGTTTGTCTGGCTCATCTCTTCTGATTTTTTTGTAAAATTCTTTTGGGCTTTTTCATAGTTTTCTGTGGCTTCTTTTAATTGTTCCTTCCAAGGACGCACCTTATCCCGCCACCACATCTCATCCCGACCATAAATATCGGTTCGAATCTCTTCCTCCTTGCCACGAGGAGTTACTGCCTGAGCGGGCAAAGGAACTCTTTCTTCTGGAATATCCTTTCTTGTTTCGACCTCCACTTTATCACGATAAGAAGGAGGCACCATATTATAGTCATCAGTAAAGTTCACCACTCCATTTTGATCCACCCATTTATAGATTGTGGCAGCTTGAAGAGACGAAGCAAGAAAGAGCGTTAAAATGATTAGAAAAACTGTTTTCATCTTCCTCACCTCCCTCAATCCAATTATAAAACTTTAAAGGTTGATACGAAAATTATTTCTTTGATGCCATTTCAAAGGAATCCAATATCTTCATAATGTCCTTGAGGTCATCAAACCCCTCTTTTTCGAGAACTATGTAGATGATGAAGATCTGATAGGGCTCCGTAAATCCATAAACCCAACCGTGAATGGTCCTGGTCTCCCCAACTTTATATTTTACAAATTGATGAGCGGTATACTGAATCCCTTTTAAGGGAAAAGGGGCGGGACGGCTTCCCTCTATTTGAAAATTGCGGCCATGGTCCATCTTTAGCTCTTCCACCAATCCATTATAGGCGGTCGCTGTTATCCCCTCAATCATCCTCTGATTGAATCTCGCCCTCCTGCCGGCCGGAGTCAAATCAATCTGAATATTCGATCGGGTAGTAGGATTGATAAGAAATAATTCCGACTCTTCCAATCCGGGTTTCTTAAATCCAAACCCTTCCATGAAATCAGGAATCTCAACGGAGAACTTCCATTGAGGTGACGGCAGGGAAACCTTGAATGGAAAACGAATTCCTTCGAAGGCGCTTCCTTCGATCTTACCCACCGGAAGAGACCGGTCTTCCTTCACTTCCTTCCTCACGGGGATGCCTGCGCATCCCGTGATGAACAGGAAGACTATCAATGAATATCTCAAATATCGTACCATTCGATCATCTCCTTTCGCACATTTTCCTCCCCCTCCCTCACCCTCCCCCCTTGAGGGGGAGGGATGGGTGGGGGGGGTTAATGAAGAAGAAATAACATTCCGGCCAATGCAAGAAATAATATGGCCGTTAAAAGTTTGACTGTTCCCGTATGTTTTTTTGTAACCGAGGCCATCTTCTCAGAGGTCACCCCGAAAAAGGTCATTACAAAAACACCAACCAATGGAATGATATACATGATGTTATAAAGGACGAGATTGAAAATGGCATTTTTCCTCAATTCCGGAATGGCCATCACAAAGCCGATGGTGGGAAGGTAAACCTGGCCGGTGCAAATGACGGTGCACACAGCAATGACGAACCCGGCGCCGAATGTGGCCAGTAAGCCTCCCTTGAACCGGGCCTGCTCCCGGATGATCTCATGAATCTTCTTTTTCAAACCCATCGGGAGCTGGAGCTTCCATTTCGCAACCTGCCCTCGCCGAAAGAGAACATAATCGTATAGACTGATCACTCCGAGTGTTAGGGCGAAAAGAGCGATAAAGAGGTAGACCCCTTTACTGATCAGGGGGAAACTGCTCAACTGATGAAGGAAAGTCATGAGGCCCATTCCGACGAGAAGGTAGGCGATAAAAACACCCGAGGTAAAAACGATTCCGTAGAGGAGGATCTCTCTCCCCTTCTTTCCAACGAATGTGAGATAGGAGACCAGAAAGATGATGGTAGCAAAGGCGCAGGGATTGATGCCATCGATGAAGCCTGCGACCAGCACGGCGGAGAGACTCCACCTCCTGAATCGCTCGATGATGTTCTTCTCCCCCTTCTCCAGGGCCTCCTTCGTGACCTTTTCCCAGGGAGGTGGCGCTCCTTTGTCTCGATACTTTAAGATCAGTTTATCAAAACTCTCCAAATGCAGATCGTCTGACCACAGATAATCCTTGCCCATATAGAGCTTGTGATCGACCAGCCTTTTTGATTCCGGCACCTGGTAAATTTGAGAGAGGGCCTCGTCCAGTTTCTTATTTTCTTCCCGGGTTAGACTGAACATTCGAATCTTCAAGGTTGGGACTCTGGCGGTCCATTTCCTTAAATCGCTCTTCATCGCTTCACAGTGGAGGCACCCCGGCATATAGAGGAAGGCGGCATAAATGATCTTCCCGGATATTTTTTCCTCTTCCGTAGGGGCTGCAGGAATCCAGCCCTCTTCCTCATCTCTCATAGGTTTTAAGGAAGGCCAGGAGGTTCCTCCTTTCTCAGCAAGAGATCTGACCAATCCCTCCAGCTCATCCCGGATCTCATCGTTCCCTCCCAAAATCTTATCTCCGACAATGACCGCAGGAATTGCATTATCCGTATCGTACAATTGCTTTTCAAATGCGACCAGAAGATTATAATTTTCCAATTGGTTCAAGGAAAAAGACCTCACCTCAATCGGATACTTTTTTGCAAGAGGCCGGAGCGCCTCTTCATCAATCTTCAACCCTCCTGTCTCCTTTGAGTAGAAAAGGTAGAGCTTCACTGTATCTTTTGAGAAGACAACAGGAGCGAAAAGAAGCGTAAGAATGATTGCTAAGCCGAAAATCTGAATTTTTTTCATAATGCCGTCTTCCATATCGTGATGGTCATAGGCTCTTCCTACTTTTTATCCGATTCTTCAAATCCCTTTTTGATCTGAAATGCCCACTCGGTCTTGACATTTCTTAAAGAAAAAGAAAGGTATTTTTTCCCTTCCCGGCTTGTCCAATAGATCTCTTCATCCATTTTTAACTTTTTAAAAATCTCGATCAACTTCAAATAATTATCGGACACCAACAGGTTGGGCAAGAAGATCACCACATGGTCGCCATAGATATTCCGGTATGCCTCGTCTTTTGAGAAATAGTCTAAGACCACCTGCAAGAACCAATTTGATTTTCCAAAATGCTTCCGGGCTTCTTCCCACCTTTCCTCCTTCAGTAATCTTTCCCCTTCTTCTTTCTCTTGCACTCCTGCCCGGTAGTAGTCATTAACGGTTTTCGCATTCTCTTCTAAGACCCGCAGCCCTCGATTCTCGTCGATCACCTTCTCAAGATTGATTTCTATGAGGGGATGAACATAATCCTTCGGATAGGTTTTGACAGGGGCCAGGTCTCCATGGGAATGCAGTTCCTCTTTCGGGGCCGCACATTGAGTGCCTGAAAGGGCTAAGAGGAGGATCAGGAATAGATATGAGATTTTCTTAAACACCCCCTCACCCTTCCCCTCTCCCCAGCGGGGAGAGGGATGTCCGAACGAGATTCGATTCATCTTTTTTCCTTTAAAAGATGCTGGAGGAGATTCTTCATGCTTTTTGATGTCCAGTCTTTGTCTTCGAAGACCCTGCCAACGATCTTCCCATCCCGGTTAATAAAGAATGTCTCAGGATGACTCTGGACTCCATAGGCATTTGCTACCTGTGCTCCTTCATCAATCATGATGGGAAACGAAATGTTAAAATCACTCCTGTATTTTTTCACGTCCTCTCCTTTATCTTTGATCGCCACTTTAAGAATAATCAGATCCGTTCTTCTGAACTGTTCGTCGAGTTTTGCCAAAGAAGGAGACTCCTTCCGGCAACTGGGTCACCACGTAGCAAAAAAATTTAAGAGTATGATCTTTCCTCTCAATTCCTTAAGAGAGATTTTTCCTCCGCCCAAATCCTTTAGGGTGAAATCAGGGGCTTCCACTGCCACTCTGAATTTGTCTACTCCTGCTTCCGAAAATTGAGCGGATGCTCTTGGGATATTCCACGGTAAGGAAATAACTATTAAAAGTATCATCACTACAAATCGCCTCACATCAATTCCTCCTGTGTTTTGAAATATTAATAGTCTCATAATTGAATTGACATAAGCATTGGAAAATCTCCCCTTACCCCTCTTTGCCAAAGAGGGGGTAATCCCTCCCTTGAAGGGAGGGGATAGGGGAGAGTAGAGAATATTTATTCATGTTTGCTGAACCTATTAATATAGTTAATCACATGCCATCTCTCCTCCGCGGTTAAATTCTTTTCGTAAGAAGGCATCGCTCCTCTCCCCTGGGTGATCTTCCAGAAGTGCTCTCCATCGGTCATCTTCTCTCCATGAGACTCTTTAAAATTTGTAGGTTTGGGATCTAATCCCGCAGAAGCAGGTCCTTTCCCATCTCCTGTGTTACCATGGCAGAGGGCGCATTTCATTTCATAGATCTCTTTTCCTTTCTGGATGGAGACCTTCGTCGCCTTGATGGGATTTTTCATCTTTTTTGCCTCTGCCGGCGCGATCCATCCTGTCTTCTCATGAGCAAAGACCACCACGGCTCCGATTGCCAAAAATAACATTAGTAACCAATGATGAATTTTCATCCCTGTCTCCTTTTTGAGCCAAGGCTAAAGCCTTGCGCTATATTATTGTTAAAACATAAATTAATAAATCCCCCTCAATCCCCCTTTGCTAAAGGGGGATTATCAATTTTTCGTCACCAAACGATCTCTTTTTTCACCTCCAGTAAATGAGGGCGAGACACTCAGTTGAATATTGAATTTAGTTTGAGCAACCCTCATCGCAATGGGTGTAAGCATCGTCAACATAATCACCGCAACGATGGAGACATTAAAGGATGAAGGAGTTAACAACCCGCGTGAAAATAGGTAGGCGGCAATCAGAATTCCCATTTCGCCTTGTGCCATACCTCCAAACATGATCAAGGTTCGTTCATGCGATAACTGATAACCTTTTTTTGTCGCGATCCAGGATCCAATCAGTTTTGCGCCCACGACACCTACCAACAGAATTGCCGGAAAAATGAGGGGACCCTCAGCCTCCTTAAGATTTACCTCCATCCCCATGACCACAAACAGGACTCCTACAGGTATTGAAGCCAGGATGGATCCAAATCCCTTCGCAATCTTTTCTTTAACCTCCGGGTTTGATATCCCAAGCAATGCGCCTCCCAGCGAAGCGACGCAGATGGCAGCAAAACTTCCAAAATGCATCGCTGCCCATGCATACAACGAAGCAACCAAAAGAAGATAGCCGATAAGCATTTGACGTGGCCTTTTTTCAAAACCTGTTTTTGCACCGAGTTTCAGAAATCGGGAAGTCAAAAAGTATGCGACAGCAAAAAACATAATGAGCTTCCCCAGGAACCACGAAACAGCGATAGCCATCTTCGATGCCCCATAGATCACCGCATAATTCGTGGCCTGGCTGGCAATCATCAACAAAATTGCCAACAAGCCACTTATGATAGCGGCTCCCGAAACCATGACTGCAACCCGAAAACCCTGGATTTTCATTTCGCTCAAGTAATAAACTGAAATTCCAAAACTTGAAGCTGACAGGATGGCGCTCATTGCAAGGGCTTCTGCCAAGCGATTCACAAACAATCGCGTGATGATCGCGACACTCACGGCAGTCAAAACAAATCCCCAGGCACCCGCGGAAAAAGACGATTTGGATAATTTCTTCAGTTCACTCCAATCCACTTCCAGACCAGCGAGAAACATCAGTTGAATCAACCCAATCTCGGCAAGAATTTTCAAAACACCATGGAGTGGACCGGGGGAAGGACTCCCCCAGGTCCCCAGAACCATGGAGCCCCCTAAAAGATTGAGCAGGGATGGGCCGAGAAGAATTCCAACCAGGAGTTGAACCGTCACCGTGGGTATGTCAAATCGCCTTGCCAAGAGGGCCGCTACCCTTGTTAGGACAATGACGACAATTAAAATTATGATCCAATGGGGAAATGCTTCCATAAGTTCCTTAAACATCCAAAAATAACTTTCCCTCCCTTTCGTAAAGGGGGGGAAGGGGGGATTTGATACGCCAGCCTCGGGGAAAACCCCCTAAGTCCCCCTTTACAAAGGGGGACTTTACCAAATCTAATTATTGACGACAGGTTCTAAATCTCTCAGCCTCACGGCGGGACAGGAATGTCCCGCCTGTGGAAACGTAACTCAGCCCTTTAGGGCTGAGACATCAGGGCTGAAGCCCTGAGTTACGGCTATTTCAGCGCTTCACCACTGACGCGTAACTGCTTCTTCAATCCAAAGTTCCATTTCCAAATAGCGTAGATCGCAGGATAGACGCCCAACTCCATGATGAAGGAGGTAAAGATCCCTCCGATCATTGGCGCGGCAATACGCTTCATCACATCAGCCCCAGCGCCTGTTGACCACATAATCGGTATCAAAGCCATGAACATCACGCCCACGGTCATCACTTTGGGCCGAAGCCGTTTCACCGCCCCTTCGACGATGGCCTCCCGCAGGTCATCCCAGTTCCTCATCTTGCCTTTCTGCTGGGCGTCCTTATAGGCCAGATCCAGGTAGAGGAGCATGAACATTCCCGTCTCTGCATCCACTCCCATTAAAGCAATCAAACCCACCCAGACAGCAATGCTTGTGTTATATCCCAGAAGGTAAAGGAACCATATGGCGCCCACCGCTGAAAAGGGAACTGCCAGGAAAATGATCATCGTCTTGGTAATTGACAGGGTATTGAAGTAGAGGAGCAGGAAGACAAGGAAGATGGTGATGGGCACAACGATAAATAGGCGTTCTTTCACCCGCTCCATGTATTCAAACTGACCGCTCCAGATCAACTGATAGCCCACCGGGAGTTTCAGATTTTCCCGGATGGCCTTCTTCGCATCGGCGACATAGCCGCCAATGTCGCGCTTTGATGTATCAAAATCCACATAAACATAGCCGGAGAGCCTTCCATTTTCATCACGGATCATGGCAGGGCCTGTCTTCAGAGATATTTCTGCCAGCTGTCCCAGAGGAATGCGTCCGACCCCTGAGCCTCCACTTGTTGATCCACTCGTTCCGCCCATTCCACCCATTCCAGTGGCCGGACCTGCGCCACCTGCCTGGATCGGCACGAGAACCCTTCTAAGCTTCTCCACATCATCCCGGAGCTCTCTA
>Ga0154725_1150_pt1 | contig 10506 bp, 11 predicted proteins | sample Rifle2008BG16ft_FD_105733 | JGI IMG/M metagenome (GOLD analysis project Ga0154725, IMG submission 105733) | Deltaproteobacteria bacterium RBG_16_49_23 | reverse complement strand
AGATGTTGCATCCTTAGCGCGCGGTGGGAAGACTTCTGGGAATACCGGGCTTCCGGGTAAAGATTTACCCATAAAATTGTCTCACACCCTTTTAGAGATTTCTGAAAAAGCCAAGAAATCTCAATCTGTGGAATCATTTTTTAAAATCTGTGTAATCATGAGAGCGTAACGCAGTTTTTCTGAGCTCTCATTTTTCTCATCAGTCTCCATATGATCAGGGGACCTGTCAATCCGCCCAACCCCAGAATCATAAATGCCCATCCCCAATTGGGAACATATCCATATCGACTTAAGGCATCGCCTGGATTGGCGATATCCAATACATATCCGAAGGCGATCGGCGAGAGGGAAGCCGCTCCCCATCCCAGAAAGGATTGAAGGGCCATGGTCCTGCTCATCGATTTGCATTCCCGTCCTTCTTCTTGAGCAATCTCTGCTTCCTCTCCAGGAGAAGTGCGATCTCCCTCTCCCGGTGAGAGGGGGTCATGGCCAATGCCTGATCCACAAAGGCGATGGCCTTCTCAAACTCCTTGAGCCGGTGCTCATAATATTTTGCCAGCTCGATGCAGGGGTGGCCATCCCTTTTATGGGGCCACTCCATCATCTCCTCCCAAAGGGACCGTGCCTTCTCATTCCTGCCTGTCCTTTTAAAGGCCATGGAGAGCCATTTCATCACCTCCCATGCAAGCTCATCATCGCACCGGTTGAGGGCGGTTTCAAAGCAGGTAATGGCCTTCTCACGATTTCCATGGTCCCAGAAGAGTCTTCCGAGAGAAAAATGTTCCACTCCCTTCCTGGGCCGTGCCGCCTGAGGATCATGATAGATGAGATGAATCCTTCCGGCCAGGGCCACCATCGTGAGGATATCCATCCGGTTATGGTAGAAGACCCGGTGGATCTTTCTGGCATCTCCAGTCTTTACATAATCGAAATAGAGAGAGGGAATCCACTCCGATGGAACATCATCCTCCCTCTCCATTCCCAGGAGCCTTGTTTCCAGCGTGACCAGACGGCAGTTCTCGAAGGCCCCTTTCCAGATCTTCCTCGATGGATAGAGGAGGTCGAAGTTGGGCATCTCCCTGATTTTTGAACTCCTCCGGGAAAGGATGAACCGGGTCTCCAGAAGCGGTATGTCATAATGCCTACCGTTGAAGGTGACCAGAAACTGATAGGAATCGAGGATCTCCTGCAGAATCGAGAGAGAAGCCTTCTCCTCCGAATAGTCCCTCATAAAGAGCTGGTGGACGACAAACTGGTCTCCTTGAAAGAACCCCAGTCCCACCATAAAGGCAAATGTGCCGGTGCCGCCTGAGAGGCCGGTCGTCTCGGTATCGAGAAAGAGCGCCTTCCTGAAGTCCAGTTCCCTGAGCCGGTCGTCTCTCAAGAGGAGATGAGCCGGATAGGCGGGGATGTCGAGGATTTCAGTCAGGGTCATCTCTCCATAGCGAAAGTGAGAGGGAAAAGACTCCTCTGCCCGGAAAGTCTCCCCCTCGGACGTGGAGATGACCTGGCCCTCGACCAGTTTTTCGATCGGGAGAATCTCTCTCTTCCGATAGACCTTCTCCGGCTGAAGAATACGATTCAGTCGTTCCCTTAGATCCCCTCCTCCCTCACCTCTCCGAGCCAGAGGCTCTTCTGAGCCGGAGGCCTCGATGGGAGAGGGGTGGGTTGGGGTAATTTTTGGAATAGAATTAAGTCGCTTGAGACGTTCTTTAAGATCCATGATTTTTGCCGACAGCTATTGGCTAATAGCTTATGGCTTATAGAATTTTTTTTAACTATTTGCTATTCGCTATCTGCTATTTGCTATCTTTACTTTAGTATTTCCTTCAGCAATACCAATGCTACTTCTTTCGATTTTTCGCCGACTTCTTTAATGGGACCCACGCAGGAGGGGCATCCGAACGGGCATTCGCATTTTGAAATCAGTCTCTGCGTCTCCTCAAGAAGGCTCAGGGTATCGTCGAAGAGTTGGTGGCTGAACCCCATCCCTCCCGGGTAATTGTCGTAGATGAAGAGCGTGGGCTCAAAGAGATCAATTTTCTCCTCCGGAATCTCTTCCGGAGAGCTGAAGGAGGTATAGATCCCTTTCGCGTCCCTCGTGAGACGGAGAAACCACTTTGCTCCCCGGTCTCCCACGCACCGGTTCAGGTCATGAGGATCGCACATCAGGTGAAGGGCGGCTATCGAATGAAAAGCATAGCCAAGCCCGAGGATGCCGTCGATCACCTCCAGTCGCGGATAGGGAAGCCGCTCTACCAGGTCCTTCTTGAAGGTGATCCAGTAGGAGGTGGTGTGAAACTGGAGGTCCGGAAGTTCGATCTTACCGAATCCCAGATTTTCAAGGGTATAGAACTTGATCTTCTTATACCCTACGATCCGGGTGATCACCCTCACCTCTCCGTGTTCGAAACCGATATCTTCCTGCTGTCTCCTCTCAAAGCCCTCCAGGATGGAAACATCGGTATAGTCGATGGCATCAGTGTAGTAATCCCCGTGGGTCTTCTTCACATAGGCCCTCCGGTTGGGATAGTCGAGTTTCTCCACCGCATAGGGTTCTGATTCGCAGAGATAGACCGCTCCTTCATAGAGGGTGGTATGGGCGGCGGTGAAATCGACCTCGGCAATCACCTCTTCCTTTTTCTTCGTCGTATCGACCACCACGAAATTCTCCTCCGAGGTTGAACGGAGGCTCACCTTTTCCGCCGGATAGGCATCTCTGGTCCAGTACCAGTGCTGGTCGGCATGATGAAGCGTTCCCTTCTCTTCGAGATATCGCAATAGCTCACCCAGATCCTCTCTGCCGAAACGGTCTCCGTCCCGGAAGGGAAGTTCAAAGGCGGCGCACTGGATATGGCTGAGAAGGATGAGGAGGTTGTCGGGGTTGATCAATCCGTATTCGGGCGATCTTCCGAAGAAGTAGTCCGGGTTTTCGATGATGAACTGATCCAGGGGCTGGCTCCGCGCAATGAGAACCACCAGTGATTTCTCCGCACGCCTCCCCGCCCTGCCTGCCTGTTGATAGGTGCTGGCAATCGTCCCGGGGTAGCCCGCGATCATACAGACATCCAGGTCTCCGATATCGATCCCGAGTTCGAGGGCATTGGTTGAGACGACGGCTTTCACCTCCTTCTCCTTCAATCCCTTTTCGATCTCCCTTCGAACCTCCGGAAGATAGCCTCCCCGGTATCCCCTGATCTTCCCCTTATCCTCCAGCCTCTTCTCAAAACGGTCCTTTAAATATTTGGTCAGGACTTCCACATTGAGGCGGCTGGTGGCGAAGATAATGGTCTGTATCCCCTGCTTGATGAAGGGCGAGACCAGTCGTCTTGCCGCATGGATATGGTTCCCCCGGATGCCCAGTTCCTTATTGACCACCGGTGGATTATAGAAGACGAATATCTTCTCCGAAGAGGGCGCCCCATTCTGATCGACCAGATGAACCTCTCTCTCCAGAAGCCTCTCGGCCAGATCCTTCGGGTTGGCAATCGTTGCAGAGCAGCAGATGAATTGAGGCCTTGATCCATAGAACCGGCAGACCCGGTCCAGCCGCCTCAGGACATTGGTCATGTGCGACCCGAAAACACCCCGGTAAGTATGGAGCTCATCGATCACCACAAATCCCAGATTCTGAAAGAAGTTCACCCATTTCGTATGATGGGGAAGGATTCCCGTATGGAGCATATCGGGATTGGTGATAACGACATCCCCCTGGGTTCGGATGGCCTGCCTTGCATCCTGGGGTGTATCCCCGTCATAGGTAAAGGTCCTGATCGGCCGCCCAAGCCTCTCGATCAGGCTCTGAAGCTCAACCCTCTGGTCCTGTGAGAGGGCCTTGGTGGGAAAGAGGTAGAATGCTTTTGAAGAAGTCGTCAACAATTTTCTGTTCAATACGGGAAGGTTATAACAGAGGGTTTTGCCGGATGCGGTAGGCGTCACCACCGCCACATCCCTGCCATTCTGAGCCTGTTCGATCGCTTCAGCCTGATGGGAGTAAAGGGATTCGATCCCCGCCCCTCTTAATGCCTCTTTTATTAAAGGATGGAGGAAGTCCGGGAAGGGTCGATAGTCCCCTTCCCGCTTCTGAAAAATGCGCAGGTCCGTGATACAGGGCGAGATATTTTTTGAACGCTTCCAGGCCTGGACAATCTCTTCAATCGACATCCAATTTCCTTATAAAAACATTGACTTGTAAAATCCCTCCTGACCTCCCTTTTCCAAAGGGAGGTATTACCCCTCTTTGGAAAAGAGGGGTAAGGGGAGATTTCCCAATGTTTTTGTCAATTCAATGCTGAGGCTGTTAATAAGCCAGTGAGTTATTCAGTCACTGGATTTTTACATTTCGTATTCCGGAATCCGCAACGTTTTTATATTTCTCCTGCCTGGTAGGCACGTATAAAGGCTTCGACCACATTCTGATCAAATTGCGTGCCGGAACATCTCCTCAGCTCGTTGATCGCCATCTCCTTGCCCAACGCTCTCCGGTAGGGCCGGTCCGTGGTCATGGCATCGAAGGTATCGCCAACGGATACGATCTTTGCAATCATCGGAATCTTATCCCCTCTTAATCCCTCCGGATAACCTGTCCCATCGATCTGTTCGTGATGGTATTTGACCCCCGGTATGATATTCCGCAGTTGTTTGATATGGTCGATGATCTCTGCTCCCATACTGGTATGTCGCTTGATCTCATTAAACTCTTCGGAGTTCAATCGCTCCGTTTTCCTGAGAATCTGATCATCGATCCCGATCTTGCCTATGTCGTGAAGCACGGAGGAGATCTTCAGCCATTTCATCTCCATGGGCTCCAGCGGAAGGTACTTTGCCGTGGCCAGACTGTAGGCCGTGACCCTCTGGGTATGTCCGCCTGTATAAGGGTCCCGCTTTTCTATTGCATCGGAAAGGGATTCGGCCGTTTGAAAGAACATCTCCTCCAGTTCCTGATAAAGCCGGGCGTTGTCCAGTGCGATGGCCACCTGGTCGGACAGGGAGGTAAAAAGGGAAAGATCTTCCTCGTCAAAACCTCCTCCCTTTTTATTCATCGCTTCCAGAACTCCGATCGCCTTCTCTTTGACCTTGACAGGGACGCAGATGATATTGTTTGTCTTAAACTCCGTCCTCTCATCCACCCCTTTAAAAAAACGGGAGTCCTTCTCAGGAGCATTGATGATCAAGGGCTCCCCATTCTTGGCCACCCACCCTGCAATCCCCTCTCCCATATGAAGAGTCATCGTTTTAATCGCTTCCTCTTTATTTCCCAGGGCCACTTCAAAGTAGAGCTGGTTCTTCTCTTCATCGATGAGGAGGAGGGAGCCCACCTCGGCCTCCATCAATTGGGTGGCGGCCTCCATCGCTCTTCTGCGAACCTCTTTAGGGTCCAGTGTGGAGTTCAGAATCTGGCCCAGCCGGGAAAGCAGGGCAAGCCTTTCGGTCTTCTCCTCGATCCGTTTCAATTGGGTCATCCATCCATTCAGGTTCATATTTTTATTTTGATTCTTATTTGCCATCTTTCTCTCCCATCCACGGGGTTAACCAATTTTCCTCTCTTTGTCAATAAAAATTTACTAATACGGACGCAGTATATCTTTTGTAGGGCAACCCTTCAGGGTTGCTTTAAGTCCCGCCAGTAGCGGGACTAAAGCCTTGCGCTACACGTAAAACAATTTAATACGTTTGTATTAAATGCAGATGGAAAAAGGGTTGATATTCGGCACTAATCCTGATAATAGTTAATGAACCCTGTTGTTGCATTAAATTCGGCGTCTGGATTTACCCCGTTAGAAATAATGCCTCGCTCGGTTTCGAGTCGCAACGACTGGAATTTCTAACGGGGTGAACCCAACCCTTACCCAGAGAGCCTCCGGCTCGTATGAGCCTACGGCTCGGAGAGGAATGGCTGTAAAATCAATATCGATACAGATCTGCGGCTGAGTTTCGTTGACGCTGTCAGGGAAGTCCTTGCCACCAAACCCGAAGAGTTCGATCCCCGAAAGATCCTGGGTCCGGGCAGGGAAGCGATCAAACAGACAGTTCAGGCAAAGATGAGGCTTTTCGGAAGTTCGGGTAAGGCAGCATAGTAGCGCTTTGCGTTAGGTTTGAGGCTTAAGGCTGGAGGCAGAATCATTTGCCTAAAACCTCCAACCTCTGACCTCAACCGCTTTCTTTTTTAAACCAATTCTTGAGCTTCTCTCTCAATTTCTCCATCCTTGCATGATGATGTGGATAACGTTCTTCAAGGTGTTTTAGAAACCGTTTGATGAATTGGCTCCTGGAAGAAAGAATGGCCAGGCCGATCATGATGAAGAGAACCCCCTGAAGGATAGGAAGAAAGAGCCCCAGGATTCCTAACCCGATGAAGAACCAGCCGGCGAGGAGAATTCCGATTTGCTTGAGTTGGTTCATTTGTTCAACCTGAGCGAAGGTTTTACAATAATAAGTAAATAAAATCAAGATCATTGAATATTTACCCCTGCTTTTCGTCTAAAGAGGTAAAAGACCGGTGAATGATAGGGAAGCCGAACTGATTTCCCGGTGTCAGCAGGGCGATCAGGACGCATTGAAAGAGATCTTCAATCAGTATCATAAGAAGGTCTACCGGATCGCCTACGGGGTGGTGAGGCACAGAGAAGATGCCCTTGATGTGGTGCAAGAGGTTTTTATCAAACTCTTTCGTTCGATTAAAAACTTCAAAGGAAAATCGGCATTTTATACCTATCTTTACCGTTTGGCCATGAATACCGCCATTGACCACTCCCGGAAGGCGAAAAGGACTACATTTTTGAGTCTGGATGAGGAAGGAAGTTTTCAACCATCCGATGGACATGAGAAAAGGCCCGATCATATCGCAGCCCGGAAGGAACTGGAGGAAAAGGTGAGATGGGCGATCGATCAGCTTCCTCAGGATCAGAAGGCGACCATGATTTACAGGGAGATTGAGGAGCTTTCCTACCAGGAGATCGCCGAGGCAATGGGATGTTCGGTCGGAACAGTCATGTCCCGTCTCCATTACGGAAGGAAGAAGCTCAAGGATCTGTTGAAGGACATTGTGAAAGGCAGGGAAGGCGAATGAAAGATTCCTGTTCATCTATCTCACAAATTATGGAAAGATATTTCGATCGGCAGGCGACTGATGAAGAAAGAACCCTGGTCGAAAGACACCTTCCCGACTGTCCGGTCTGCCACGAAAGGCTGAGGTTGCTGGAGGGCTTGAGGGAGGCGATCAAAACCCCTGTCGACGAGGCTCTGAAGGAAGAGACCTTTCCATGGATGTGGGAGAAGATTGAGAAGGGCATCCGGCTGGAGAGGAGGTCATCCTGGTGGGAATCGCTTCGATCATGGCTTGACCTTTCTCCCTTGCTCAGGAAGAAGGTATGGATTCCCGTGGTGGCCACGGCAGTCGTCCTTTTATTCATTACGGCCCAAATAATTTTAAAAAAAACTCCTTCCTATCCAGGGGCATCTGTTGTAGAATACGTTGAAAGCGATACCCACAATGTCATGATCTATCAGTTAGAAAAACCGGAGATTACCGTGATATGGATCTTCGAAGATCCGGACGAGGAAGCGGCAGTTTCATGAGGAGAATAGCCCTTTTATTTACTTGTGTCTTCACCCTTCTTTTCTTTTTCGCATCCTTATCCCTTGCCCAGATTCAGGTCCGAATGAGGGCGATCCATGCTTCAGATCTCGGTTCGAGTGTGGATCCCTCATTGAGAGATCTCCATAAAGAATTGGGATCTCTCTTCAGCTTCACTTCCTACCGTCTTATGAGGGAGGAAATGCTCAATCTCGCCATGAATCAGCCTGTCTTAATCTCCGCCCGAGAGGGAACGATCAAATTCGAGGCCACCTTAGTAGGGCTGCAGAAAGGCGCTGCCGAAGTGAGAATACGAGTGACCCGTGAGGGCAGTCAGATGCTCAACACCCAGGTCAGGCTTTCCCCGGGAAGGACGGTCTTAGTGGGGGGGCCGAGGCACCTTCGCGGTGGTGTGGTCATCTACGCCCTCTATGCCCGCTTTTAATTTAAAATTTCTTTCACTCTTTAAACCCATTATTCCATCCTATAATATTCTAATATTCCAGGTTTTATCCCTCCCCTTTAGATAAAGGGGAGGGAAGGAGGGGTTACGGGTTATCTCCACTGTCGGAAAGTAAAAGTCTAACCCCCCTTTGTCCCCCCTTAAACTAAGGGGGGGATAGAGGGGGGATACAAGAGGGGAATATACCCACACAAAACCCGGAAGAACTAAATTTTTAAATCCATCCCCACCAAAGTCCCACTGCTTCGCTTAACATGATTGAATAAACCTCCCCATCCCTCCGTCTAAATATACAAAAGTAAGAAAAATGATCCGAAAGGAGGGATCCTCATGGTAAAAAAGATAATCTCAATCGCTCTGGTATTAACCCTGGTCTCTCTCTTTGCAGTCGCCTCGGCGGATGCAGGGTCAAAAACCCGACACCGTTTGCAGGGAGCAGCTATCGCCCTGGGAGCCTTGGCACTGGGAGGGATTGTTGCCCATCAAATCCATGCTTATCCTCCACCCCAAGTGGTATATTATCCACCTCAACCTGAACCATATTATTACCGGCCACAAACTGAATATATTCCCGGTCATTGGGAGACGGTTCGTGAATGGGTTCCAGGAACCTGGGAAAGGGTCTGGGTCCCCGGTTATTATGACCGCCGGGGTAATTGGGTAGCCGGCCATTATGTGGAGAGAAAGACCCCGGGTTACTATGCAGAGAGAAAAACCTGGGTAGAAGGGTATTACAGACAATACTAAAAAATAAAAATCCATGCAGCCCCTGCTATCGACGGGGCTGCATGGATTCCCAGCCTCCAGCTCCGTATTCATCCAAACATCCTCAGATACTTCTCCCCATTTAATAAAGAGTCCATAATTGAATAGACATCTGATTAACCCCCCCCTCACCCTTCCCCTCCCCCTGAAGGTGAGGGAAATCGTTGTGTTCCTCCCCCTTCAAGGGGGAGGTTAGGAGGGGGATGGGGATTTGTAGGGGCGGTATAAGTATGTCTTCTCAATTATGAACTCATTAGTAATTATCATTTATCAATTGACAAACCCGATGGTTCTGGTATCGTAATTCCAATTCCTGGAGGAAACCCGTGGGAGGATATAAGAACAGAATCCTGGAAGTCGATTTGTCCGCCTCTCAAATGGACACCACCGACGTCTCCGGTGAAGACAAAAGGAGATTTATTGGGGGAAGCGGTGTCTCGGCAAAGCTCTTTCTTGACCGGTTTAATCTGAAGGCCCAACCTCTTTCTCCGGACAACCCGCTCATCGTGATGAATGGACCTATCACAGGAACAACCCTGCCTGGAACATCGAGGTTCGTGGCCTGCGGGAAGTCTCCGCTGACAGGTATCTGGGGCGAAGGAACCTGTGGCGGGAATTTCGGACCGGAGCTGAAATTCGCCGGAATGGATGGGATCATCTTCAAAGGTGTATCGCCCACCCCCGTCTATCTCTCTATTGAGGATGACGAGATTGAGCTCAGGGATGATAGTGAGCTCTGGGGTATGGATAACTATACACTTACCGATTTTCTAAAGCAGCGGCATGAAAAAGACAAAAGTCCAAAGATACTCTCCATTGGACAGGCTGGGGAAAATCTGGTTAAATTCGCAGCGATCTGTAATGACAAGGGAGATTTCATTGGCAGGACAGGGATTGGGCTGTGATGGGATCGAAGAAATTAAAGGCCGTCGTTGTGAAAGGAACAAAAAAAGTAGAGGTTTCTCATCCTTTTAATCTAACATCCTAACCCATCACTTTCTGGGGTGGAGAATGAGAAGGAGTTTTCAGAGGGTGTAGATGATATACGGCCACCCGGCCACAACAAGAAGGGGGCAGCAAATGGAAACAGATGAACCAAGAGGAAAAGTTGCAGTTGTGAAATACGACGGGACCTTGAATGCCTTGAAATGGGCCATTGAGCTGTCTGGCGGTTTCGAAGAGCTAAGACCGGATCATAAGATTCTTCTGAAACCGAATATCCTTTGGGGTGGCACTAAGAAGTTGCCACCTTTCGGCGTTGTCACGACATCCGCTATTGTCGGCCACCTTCTTCAGCTTCTGCGTGACCAGGGTTGCAAGGATATTACGATTGGGGAGGGCACCATTCCGAATAAGGAAATGGGCTCAAGTACTCACAAAGGGTACGAATGGTCTGGCATCGGAAGGGTGGCAAAAAGATATGGTGCAAAACTGGTCGATTTTAACTCGGGGCCTTTCGAGGAGGTTCAATTGGATAGGATCAGGGTCAGGATCACCAGGTGGGCGTTAGAATCGGACTTCCTGATCAATTTACCTGTCTTAAAAGCTCATCGACAGACGAAGGTTTCCCTTGGCATGAAAAACTTAAAGGGGTGTTTGGCAATTGAGTCCAAAAAGAAGTTCCACAAGCATGATATAGCCCGTCTGATTGCCCTGTTGAATACGAAGATAAAGACTTCCCTGACGATCATTGACGGAATTT
>Ga0154725_1018_pt1 | contig 10564 bp, 11 predicted proteins | sample Rifle2008BG16ft_FD_105733 | JGI IMG/M metagenome (GOLD analysis project Ga0154725, IMG submission 105733) | Deltaproteobacteria bacterium RBG_16_49_23 | reverse complement strand
TTACTTACAAATTTCCACCTCCAAGACCAGAAGGAGGTTTCTTATAACCAGTTAAATTTATTTAATTTTTAACCGGACAGTACTGGGTGATTTTATAAACCAAGACCCGCCAAAAACTTCCCCTTCTCCCTTGATGGGAGAGGGTTGCCTACCTGCCGATAGGCAGGGGAGAGGGTTAGGTCGCCGACGCGCCATAGCCGCTTTGGCGACGGCGCGGTGAGGGGGAAATGAAATCCTGCCGAAAAGATTTTGTCGATGAAATACGAGAAATCCTTTCAAAAAGGGAGAGAAGAATCATCGAACATCCTTCCTTCGCCCGTGCGGCTGTTCTTGTTCCCCTTTTTCATAGGGAAGGAAATTGTCATCTCCTCTTCACCAAAAGAACCGATCAAGTGAAACACCACAAGGGAGAGATCTCCTTTCCCGGCGGGATGGTGGACGAAGGAGATGTAAGCCTCGAAAAAACGGCTCTGCGGGAGGCTTTTGAGGAAATCGGGCTGAAGGAGAAAGACGTTCAGATCATCGGGGCATTAGATGATATCATGACCATTACTCAGTTTATTGTCACCCCAATTGTTGGCCTCTTTCCTTACCCTTACCCATTTAAAACGAGTCCTGTTGAAATTGCCGAATTGATTGAAGTTCCACTTTCCTTCTTGATCACCAAGGAGAATTTCGATGAGCAGGAAATTACACGGGGGGGAAGGAAGGAAATCATCTACGCCTATCAATACGGGGAACACACCATCTGGGGGGCCACCGCCCGGATCCTGAAACAGTTTTTAGATTTGATTCCATCTCATTAGAGACTGTGTCGTTATTCACCGTTCGCTTTTCGACACGCTCAGGACGAACGGCCCTGCCTACCGGCAGGCAGGTAAGTAATTAATTTTTAATGTACCGTGGTCCGTTCGTGGTGACCCCTTCCTTCGACTTTGCTCAGGACATTCGGGAAAAACCGTTCGCCCTGAGGCTCTCGAAGGGACGAACGGTTTGTTCAGGCTTACGACACACCCCCTTAAAAGAGTTGAAAATTAATAATTCTCTGCCAGGACTTCGAAGTAGGCACGGGGGTGTTTACAGACAGGGCATTTTTCGGGGGCTTCATTTTCTTCAAAAACGTAACCGCAGTTCCGGCAGTGCCACTTCACACTCGCCCCCTTTTTAAAGACCTTCCCTTCCTTCACATTCTTTAGGAGACTCCGATATCTCCCCTCGTGGAACTTTTCGACCTTGGCCACCCAAGAAAAGGTTTCTGAGATTTCTGTAAAACCCTCCCTTTTAGCAACATCAGCAAAATTCTGGTAGAGGGTGGTCCATTCCAGATTTTCCCCATCTGCGGCCGCCTTCAAATTGGCAGGTGTATCTCCGGCTGGTCCGGCAGGATAGGCGGCAATGATCTCAACCTCTCCACCTTTGAGGAGATTGAAGAAGAGCTTGGCATGCTCCTTTTCGTTTTCCGCTGTTTCAAGAAAGAGGGCGGGAATCTGTTCATAACCCTCTTTTCTGGCAGCGCCGGCAAAATAGGTGTAGCGATTCCTGGCCTGAGATTCTCCTGCAAAGGCCGCCAATAGGTTCTTTTCAGTCTGACTTCCTTTCAGATCCATTTTCTTTCCTCCTTTCGTGCTGGGTGACATGACCCTGCTTTCTTAACTTTGCAGATATTCTTTTCCGTCTTTTTGTAATGTTTATCATTTAGGTTTGATCTGAATCCTCTTACATGTTGTTTGACCGATTTTTAATAATGTGCAAATTATCATAACTGTAAAATATGTCAATTATTTTTAAGATCTGAATTTGTCTTGGCTTCACTTTCCTTCCTCTCAAGGGTAAAGAGGGATTGCCACGCCTGCGTGCCGAAACGCAGCACTACGGCGTGCAGGCACGCTCCCTTCGGTCGCTCGCAATGACAAAGAAAGATTGCGATACAGCCTATTGCTAAAGGAAATTATTTATTTTTCGAGAATTATCAGATATAATCCACCGTATAAAATTGGTGAAAGGAAGATAAATGGATAAAAAAGAGATCTATGAGAAGCATAAAAAATATTTCGTTCCCTGTGTGAGCCATTACTATCAGGAACCTGTGATTTTTGACCGGGGAAAGGGAAAATATCTTTATGACATCGATGGGAAGGAGTATCTCGATTTTTTCGGCGGGATTGTCACGATCAGCGTGGGCCATTGTGACGAGGAGATCACCGAAAAGACCAGTGAGCAGATGAGGAGGCTTCAGCATACCTCAACCCTTTATCCCACGCTTCCCGCTCTCTCCCTCGCAGAGAAACTGGCCCAGATCACTCCGGGGAGATTGCAGAAGTCCTTCTTCACCAGCAGTGGAACAGAGGCCGTTGAAACCGCTATTCTCATCGCCCAGCTTTATACGAAGAGCAATGAGGTGATTGCCCTTCGGCATTGCTACAGCGGATCGTCCCTTCTGACGATGAACATTACCGGACACCAGAAATGGCGCCTTGGGGGAAGCCTCGTCCCGGGAATCAAGCACGCCCATAATGCCTACTGCTTCCGGTGTGCCTTCGGGAGAGAGTATCCCGACTGCGCCCTTGAATGCGCCAGGGATGTGAAAGAGTTGATTGAAACGACGACCTCGGGCGGTCCCGCAACCTTCATTGCAGAGCCGATCCAGGGCGTAGGAGGATTTGTCACTCCCCCGAAGGAATATTTCAAAGAGGTCGTCTCCATTGTGAAAAGCTACGGGGGCCTCTTTATCTGTGATGAGGTTCAGACAGGCTGGGGAAGGACCGGAGGGAAGATGTTCGGTATCGAACACTGGGGAGTGGAACCGGATATTATGGTCATGGCAAAAGGAGCCGCCAATGGTTCCCCGGTTGGGATCACCATTGCGACGCCGGAGGTGGGAGACGGACTTAAAGGGTCCCACCTTTCCACATTCGGCGGAAATCCGGTGACCGCTACAACTGCTCTTGCAACGATCGAAGCGATTGAAAAGAGGAGGCTTGTTCAGAATGCCGAGATCATGGGCAACTTCTTAAGAGACCGGTTGGAAGGGTTGAAAGAGAAGTTCCAAATGATCGGCGAGGTCCGGGGAATGGGTTTAATTCAGGGCATGGAGATCGTCAAGCAGGGAAAGGAGCCGGCTCCGGATTGGGTGAACGATATCTTTGAAGGAACAAAAAAGGAAGGACTTCTCATCGGTCGGGGCGGCCTTTACGGGAATGTGATACGGATTACACCGCCTCTGACGATCGAGAAGGGAGAGATCATCAAGGCGGTTCAGATTCTGGATCGGACCCTTGAGAAGGTTCAGGCAACTTACGTGGTTTGACAATCGAAGATGATTTGGATAGTATTTTGAAAAAAAGGAATTCCAGGGTTCAAGTAGCGTCGGCATTCAATGCCGACGTCCCCAGTTCGCCCCCAATAAATGAGGGCGCTACTTTAAAACAGAGGAGGAAGAAGAGATGAGGAGATTTTTATTTTTAGGTTCGGTGTTTTTAACCATTTTCCTATTGGCCACCCTCTCCTACGCCCAACCCAAGCCCGTCTATGGAGGATCGCTCACCATCGCCCAGGGCGTTGAGCCTCCGGGATTGGACCCCACCACAGCCACCTCCGCAGCCATTCCAAGGGTTGTCTATGGCAACGTGTTGGAAGGTCTGGTCAGGATCGGGCGGGATGGAAAGATCGTTCCGGCCCTGGCGGGGGAATATAGGATCTCCAAAGACGGAAAAGAATACACCTTCATACTGAAAAAGGGCGTCAAGTTTCACGACGGGAAACCTTTTGATGCGGAGGATGTGAAGTTCACTTTCGAACGGCTGATGGATCCCCAGATCACCATCCCCAACAGGAGGTATTACCAGGACATTGAATCAGTAGAGGTTGCGGACAGCCACACCGTGAAGTTCAAATTGAAGAATATCAACTCCATGTTTCTCTTCAACCTGGCCAGGCCCGACTCCATCATCATCAACAAACAGACAGCGGACAGGCTGAAGACCGCACCGGTGGGGACAGGACCATTTAAACTTGTCGAATGGATTCGTGGAGATCGGGTCATCCTTGCAAAATTTGAGGAGTATCATCGGAAGGGGCTTCCTTATCTCGATAAAGTCACATTCAAATTCATCGGAGATCCGAGCGCCCAGATCGCCGGCCTCAAGGCGGGGGATGTTGATGTAATCGGTTACGACGTGAGTCCGGAGAATGCACTCCTTCTTGAGAAGGACCCGAAGTTCAAGGTTCTCAATGGCTATACAACCACAGAGGTCATTCTCTCGACCAACCAAACGAGGAAGCCTTTTGATGATGTGCGTGTCCGCAGGGCCATGGCCCATGCCATTGACCGAAGCGCCCTCATCAAAGGAGCCATGTCCGGTTATGGAACGCCAATCGGAAGCCACATGGATCCAGGCAATCCTTATTACATCGATCTTACCTCTGCCTATCCCTATCATCCAGAGAAAGCCAGGCAGCTTCTTACGGAGGCAGGATATCCTAATGGGTTCGAGGCGGTGATCAAGCTGCCGGAGCGTTTTATCTATGCCAGGCGGACAGGAGAGATCGCAGCCGATATGCTTTCCCAGGTAGGGATCAGGTTAAAGATCGAATTGACCGAATGGGGACAGTGGATCGATCGGGTCTTCAAGAATGCGGACTTCGATCTTACCGTGATCGGTCACTCGGAGCCGTTCGACATCGACATCTATGCCAATCCGAAATATTACTTCCGTTACGATAACCCGAAATTTCAGGAGACGCTGAAGAAGGCGGAGATGGAGCCTGATCCCAAACTCAGGAGGGATCTCTATGTCGCCCTTCAGAAAATGATCACCGAAGATGCGGTCAACGGATTCCTGTATGTTTTGCCCAGTATCCCCACGATGAAGAAAGAGGTGATGAACTGGTGGAAGGACTACCCCATGACCGCCCAGGATGTGACCGAGGTGTGGATACAGAAATGAACATTGCAGATTGCAAATTGCAAATTTCAAATTGAAAAATCTAACCAAATGTATCTGAAATTCCCCCTGATAATTCCCTCCCCTTTCGACGGGGGAGGGTGCGGGTGGGGGTGGACAAAATAGGGACCTTTTGGTCCCCCCTCTCTTTCATTCCCTCCCACCAGAGGATTTCCTTTTAAGACTTCAGGCTTTTTCTTTCAAAGATGACAACTTATTTACTCAAACGGACCCTCATCCTCTTTCTGACACTCCTTCTCGTCTCGATAGTTATCTTTGCTGTCCTCATGGTTATCCCGGGCGATCCGGCGCAGATTATCCTGGGCATTCAGGCCACGCCGGAAACACTTCAAGGGTTAAGACAGAAAATGGGAATGGATCAGCCCGTGATCATCCGTTATCTTCACTACATGAAACAATTAGCTCTGGGAGACCTGGGCCGTTCCATCACCTATGATGTCCCCATCCATTCGCTGATCCTCTCCCGTCTTCAGGTGACGATTCCGCTGGCGATCCTCTCCTTGATCTTTGCCGTTGTAATCTCCATTCCCATGGGAATTTACTCCTCACTGCATCGGAACAAGCCGGGAGACTATGGGATCATGGTTTTTTCCCAGGTCGGCCTGGCTGTGCCTGCCTTCTGGGCAGGGATCCTATTGATCCTCCTCTTTGCTGTCACGCTTCACTGGCTTCCGGCAGGAGGATTCAATTCCTGGGGAGAAAATCCATTCAAGGCATTGAAGTCGCTCCTCCTGCCCGCCCTTTCCCTCGGATTGGTCCGGGCCGCGGTGCTCACCCGGATGACGCGATCCTCCATGCTCGAAGTTCTTGGTGAAGATTATATCCGCACGGCCAGAAGCAAGGGGTTATCGAAGAGAATCATCGTTACCAAACATGCTTTCAGAAATGCGATCATCCCGATCGTGACGATTGTGGGGCTCCAGGCAGGCGACCTATTGGCCGGGGCGATCATTATTGAGAATGTTTTCCATCTTCCCGGAGTGGGGAGGCTGGTCTTTGAAGCGATCGGTCAGAGAGACCTTCCGGTGATTCAGGGAATTGTTCTTCTGATTGCCGTGATGATCGTATTGATCAATTTTGTCATTGATGTGGCCTACCGCTACCTCGACCCAAGGATACGGTATGAGTAACCCCCTCCATACCGTCCTCTGCCCCGTTGTCTATGGGGTAAAAAGGCCAAAGCGGAGAAACAATTCCCCTCTTTGGCAAAGAGGGGTAAGGGGAGATTTTCAAAATCATATCTGTTCAATGAAGGGCCTTTAATAAATTATCGTGGATAAGGCAAAATAATAATGACTTTCCGTCGTTCCTTTCGAAACATCAATTTCACAATCGGGTTTTTCATCACCCTGGCGATCCTTCTAACCGCCCTTCTCAGCACGGTCTTTACTCCCTACGATCCGAACCGGATGAACCTCTCCGAGCGATTTCAGGCTCCGAACCAGACCCACTGGTTGGGAACGGACCAGTATGGAAGGGATATCCTCAGCCGGGTGATGAAGGGATCGATCAATTCCATCGTGGTGGGCCTGGTTGCTGTTTCGATCGGGATGGGCTTTGGCATTCTCTTCGGCTCCGTGGCCGCCTTTAACAGAAGGTGGATGGATGAAGTCATCATGAGGGTCGCGGATGTGCTCTACGGGTTTCCGGCGGTACTGAGCGCCATTCTCATCACTTCGATTCTGGGGCCCGGAGCGATCAACAGCATGATCGCCATCGGGATCTTCAACATTCCCATCTTTGCGAGATTGACCCGCGCCACTTCCCTTTCCATCTGGGAGCGGGATTATGTGACCTCGGCCAGGGCGATCGGCAGAAGCGATGCAGGGGTCATCCGGAAATACATCCTTCCCAATATTCTTTCTTCTCTCATCGTTCAGGGAACGGTCCAGTTTGCCATCGCCATCCTGGCAGAGGCGGGCCTGAGCTATCTTGGCCTGGGAACCCAGCCTCCCCATGCGAGCTGGGGAAGGATGCTCAACGAGGCCCAGACCTTTATGGGCACCTCTCCCTATCTGGCCATCTTTCCGGGATGCGCCATTGCCCTGGCAGTATTAGGATTCAATCTCCTCGGAGATGGATTGAGAGATATGCTCGACCCGAAGCTCTCCAGATGGATAGGGCGGTAAGGAGATGGGGATAATAGAGTGCGGAATGCGGATTGCGGAATAATCCCCCTCTTTCCCCCTTTAGCAAACTGATCGTGTCCCATATCTCGGGAGGCTGAACACAAGGAGGGAACGTACGACTGGTGCAATCGAGGCTTTGGCATACCCCCACCCCTGCCTGCGCCGAGGCTTCGGCAGGCAGGCCAACCCTCCCCCCTGCCTTCGCCGAAGCGGCTTCGCGCAGGCAGGCTGAAGGGGAGGGTAATCGTCACGCGCTTCGCGTGATTCCTCCCCCTTCAAGGGGGAGGTCAGGCCGCCGGCTCGGAGAGCCTCTGGCTCGGAGAGAGGGGGATGGGGGATCTGTCGGAGTGCTCCTTGTGTCCAGCGCCCCTATTTATGGGTAAGGATCATTTTAGCAAAGGGGGATGAAGAGGGGATTTGGTAGTTTAAAGATTAAGGAGAAAACCATTGAAACTTGATCGTATCATCAAAGAAATCAAAAGAGAGGAATTGGTCCAACTTACTCAGGAGCTCATCCGGATTCCGAGCGTCAGGCGTCAGGACCATGGAGGAGAGGAGAGGGTTGCCCTCTTCATTGGACGTCTTCTCGAGGAGATGGGACTCGATATGGTGGTCGAGGAAGTCGAGCCTGGTTCTCCCAATGTGATCGGAGTGCTTCAGGGAAAGGAGGATGGCCCCTGCCTGATGTTCGAATGCCACACCGATGTCGTCACAGAGGGCGATGAATCGGAGTGGAAGTATGACCCCTATGAAGGAAGGTTGGTGGGAAATCGAATTTACGGAAGAGGGGCCTGTGATACGAAAGGGAACCTGGCGGCGGCGGTGAAGGCCGTCGAAGCGATCAGCCGTTCGGGCATCCCGTTCAAGGGTAAGATTCTTCTGGGCATTCTGGCCGATGAGGAAGGGCTGATGAGAGGGGTGAAGCATTTTATCCGCCATGGATGGGCGGACGGCGTGAAGGCGGCCATCATCTGCGAGCCGGTGGACAATCATCTCTGCATCACACAGAAGGGGGCCATGCGTGCGGAACTGATCACCACCGGAAAAATGAGCCACGGGGCCATGCCCCTGGCCGGTTTCAATCCCATCCCTCCGATGGTATCGATTCTGGAAAAGATGAAACATCTGGAGGAAGAGGAGATCGAAAGGCTGGGGAAAGATTCGTTCCTGGGATATCCCAGCATCACTCCCACCGTACTCCAGGCCCCTGTAAAGGGGGAGCCCCAGCTCAATGTCGTACCCTATCAGTGCAGGGCGCTGCTCGACATCCGGACCATTCCCGGACAGTCCCATGAGGCATTGAAGAAACAGTTAGAGGATATTGTCAAAGAGGAGGAGAGGGCGATCCGTGAAAGCCTCCAGTCCGGCCCCTTCCGGGAAATCAGAGAGAGCCTTGAGAAGGGACTCTCAAAAGGGATTCCCTTTCAGGTCCTGCTCAATATTTTTGAAGACCGTCCCTGGACGAAGACCTCACGAGAGGAGCCGATTGTTCAGGCTGTTTCGAGGGCCTATCGGTCTGTCACCGGAGAGGACCCGGTTTACGACGGCGTGCCCGGCGCAACGGATGGCACCTTTCTCACGGCATGGGCAGGAATTCCGATTGTCACCCTGGGCGCCGGAAAATGGACGATCCCCCATCAGAAGGATGAGTGGGTCTCCGTGGATGACCTCTGCCTGACAACAAAGCTCTATGCCGCGAGCGCCCTCGAATTTCTCACCAAAGGAAAAGAGATTTTATAGAAGGAGGAAGAATGAAAGCGCCCCAATTTAAAAATTTAAAAGAAGAAAGAAAATTTTTGGATACCCATGATTCAACGGATTATCACGATGACTTCAAGATAACTAAAAATGTGGTTTTTGTTCGGCCCAAGAAAGAAGTCATTTCATTAAAGGGTTTTTTTTGAAGGGTTGCTGCGCTCTAACTTGTGAATATTTTGAGCTATCTCTCCGCAGTCACACTAAGATATGCCTGCACAAATTCTCGTGGTTTCAGGATAGAGATCCCTCTAAATTTTAATAACTTCATTAAATGCTTATCTCCAGTCACGATGCAAGCCGCTTTTCCAGCAACTGCACATTCCAGAAATTTATCATCGGAGGGATCCAGTTGAATTACCGGAGGCAACAATGGGGGAAGAACAATTTCGGAGTGAACAATCAGAAAATCCAGAAGCGCTTCCACCTCGATCTCGGGAAATTGAGCAGCCAGGTCGCGCATGACGCGCTGATATTCTTCCAGAATTGCAGGCGAAATGATAAGCTGAAACTTACCGTCTCGCCAAGCTTCAAGGATCTTATGAGGCGGTCCGCCAAAGAAAACACCGGAAACCAAAACATTTGTGTCCAGCACGACCTTCACTTCAGGCCCCGAACCTTCGCTACCGCAGCTTTAAGGTCTGATCTTTTTAATCCTGCTCTGCGGGCTTGCTGCCGTGCCTGCCCAATCAAATTATTGAATTCCTCAACGGAAGGAGCGGAAATGGCTTTAAGGATCACTACGTCCCGATTGCCAACGACAACAAATTGTGTCCCAGCCTTTAACCCCAGTCGATCGCGAATCTCCTCAGGAATGACCACTTGCCCTTTAGAGGACATGCGAGTGGTCGCCAAACTTTCCATGAATACCTCCTTTCTTACTGGTAAGATTATAGGTTATTCCGGCAGGTCAGTCAATGGGCCCTCTAAGGCAGTCGCAGAAGTGATGCACAGCGATTGCTCCGGATTGGGTCCTGTGGCATGAAATGGCGGGCATGAGGGATGGGCGTCCCCTCAACATCGTTGTTTCCCTTTGCCCCGACGTCCTTCCCCGGCCTTGCACTACGTCACGTCAATTTCTTAAATAACTTAACTATTTCCCTAGGGGATTCCTGCAATCTAAAATAATTACGAAGTTAATCCTCTGTCTCTTCTGGTGACCCGGAGGCCCTCTCTTCTTCCATAGCCTCATCCACCATCTGGTCTACGTCTTCACCCATATCTTCGCCCATCTCCTTGCCCATCTTTTTCATCCATTTAGCCATGCTCTTCGGATCCTTTTCGTCGATGCCGCCCCATCTCGATGGATCGGCCAGACTCTCCATTCGGCTCTCCTCCGAGCGGATTACCCTCACCCTGGAGAGGACCCTCGACATCTTCTTACTTTTACACCGTTTGCATTGAGGAATAGAGGCCTCATCCGTTCTGATCACAAGAAACTCGGATATCTTTCCGCATTCTTCGCAACGATACTCATAGATGGGCATATCTTCCCCTCCCCTTGAGATTTCTGAAAAAGCCCATAAATCTCTGATTACATGGATTATGGGCCGATTACACGGATATGAAAGACATTGAAAAATAAGTGAAATCTATTTAATCCTCTTTTAAAATCTGTGTAATCAAGAGAGCGCATGGGATTTTCAGAGCTCTCTCTTTTTTCTGACGATGGCCAGGAAATAGAAGAGATTGAGGACTCCTGTGAAAGAGAGGCAG
>Ga0154725_1148_pt1 | contig 10670 bp, 10 predicted proteins | sample Rifle2008BG16ft_FD_105733 | JGI IMG/M metagenome (GOLD analysis project Ga0154725, IMG submission 105733) | Deltaproteobacteria bacterium RBG_16_49_23 | reverse complement strand
AATGGAGCCAACCCTCTCTATCAATAGCCTTCTCCGTAGCTGCGGGCATTTTGTAGTAACCCTTCATATTCAATCCCCGGGCACAGAGTTCTCCTGCTGCCCCCACTGGAACTTCCTCTCCTGTCCCAGGATCAACCATCTTCACCTCAATATTGGGGAGAGGTCTCCCAACGGTCGAGACGCGCAATTCCAATGGGTCATCAGGCCTTGTCTCCGTAATCCATGAAGAGGACTCGGTCAGTCCGTAACCGATGACGATCTCTCTGGCTCCCATCTCCTCGACGACCCTCTTCATCACCTCCATAGGACACTGGGCCCCTCCCATAATTCCAGTTCGGAGCGATTTGAGATGAAAGGTTCGATATTGCGGGTCTTCCATCATGGCGATGAAAGCGCTGGGAGACCCGTAGATCGCTGTGCATCTTTCCTTCTGGATGGCCTCCAGAACTTTTCGGGGATCAAAGGTCTCAGAGGGAATCACAAGAGCGGCTCCTTTGCTCACTCCGGCCAGGGTGATGCAAACGCATCCGAACATATGGGAAAGAGGCACGGAGAGACAGAGCCTGTCTTTCTCGGTCAGTTTCTGGATCTCCGCACTGGCGACGGATGTATTGATAATTCCAAAATGCATGGACATCACTCCCTTGGGGGCTCCGGTAGTCCCTGAGGTGTAGAGGAGGGTGATGACATCTTCGTCATGACAGGATCGCTGTTGTTCGGTCAAAACCTTATCGGGGACCTCCCTGCCCATCTCAGAGACTTCCCTCCAGTTGAGCATGCCGTCCAATCTTCGATCTGATATGAGGATGAGATGCTTCAGTTCCGGGAGCGCCGAAGAGTTTAGTTGTTCCGGGGAAGTACCTCCAACCTCCGGAAGGAGTTGATGGATGATCTCGACATACTCAGATCCCTTCAACCCTTCGGTCATGACGAGAGTTTTTGAATCCGATTGCCGGAGGAGATATTCGAGTTGCTGAAGCTGGTAATTGGTATCGACACTGATTAAGACCACGCCGATCTTTGCCGCTGCAAACTGGGTGACGATCCATTCCCAGCGGTTGGGGGCCCAGAGGGCCAGGTGGTCTCCTTTCTTCAAGCCGAGTTTTAAAAAACCCTTGGCGAGTTGATTGACACGATTTAAAAATTCCTTGTAAGTCAACCGGACATTCTTTGAGATATCAACCAGAGCTTCGCTCTCCGGGAATCGCGAAGCCACCTCTTCCAGAAGTTCTCCTATGGTCATTCTTAATGGATCCATTTCCGCATCCTCCTTATTACAAATATAACGATTTAGGGAAGGAAGTCCAATACTTTATTTACGGGATTCGACATTCCCTTCTTTTGTGCTACAGTCTATACAATAACACACCCTAAAAGTTACTTAATTAAAGACCGTCTATAATTGATCGGGAGGGAGAAATGGACGAGAGGCTCAGAGAGGCTTTTCACAAAGTGTATGAGGCAGAGGCAAAGGCGGCGCTCCGATTAAAAATCTTCGCCAAGAAGGCGGACCAGGAAGAGCTTCCTCAAATCGCAAAGCTTTTTCGCGTGATCGCTTTCAGCGAAGAAATTCATGGTGAGAGGGCGCTCCGAATACTCAGAGAGATCAAAGACACCGATACCAATCTTAAAGAAAGTTTCCAGTCGGAAACAAGCATTGCAGGTGTGGCTTATGAAAACTTTGTCGAGCTTGCGGAGGAGAAAGGGGACACTGCATCATCGATCATCTTCTCCAATGCCAGAGATGTTGAAGATGGCCACGCCAAGCTATACAAAATGGCGATCAACCACCTGATCGGAGAGCGGGAGACCATTTATTATGTGTGCCAGGTGTGCGGTTATGTGGCGGACGGAGTCTGTCCGGAAACCTGCCCTGTCTGTTCAGCCCCCAAAAACCAGTTTGTGGAGTTTAAATAAGAGAGAAAACGGTATTCGACATTGAGAGTCGCCATTTCTTCCCGAAACTTTCTCTTCCCGTAACACTTTAGTTTTTTAAAAAAGAAATCTGATCAAGATATCGCAACATCTCAAATCCCCCTCAATCCCCCTTTTCCCGCTGCGCCAGCGCATGCGCGGCGAGTCAAAGGGGGAAGTATTTCTCCTCCCTTTTGCAAAGGGAGGTGGAGGGGATTTTATGAAGCTTTTTCAAAACGCTAAAGTGTTACCTCTTCCATAATTTTAGAAAAAGGGATATATTAAAAGTGTAACGTCCTGATGGGAATAAGTTTCAACTCCGATGTAGAAGCAGCACAAAAAGAATGTTTGCTAAAAATGACAATTTTAGAAGAAATCATCACTATCGAAGAGATCTGTAGTCCGCGGACCCCAACACAGTTTCTGGAGTGGTTCGAAGACAAACTCCTCGAAATAAAGGAAACGGAAGGCATAAAAGATCAAGTTATCCTCCGAGAGGGTATCGCCAAATTTTTATATGAAGAGGTGTTTCCATTGTATCGCCTTTTACAGAACAAGAAAGATGCGTGGCGTGACTTAAAGTTTAAGAATGTGTATGGGGATCAGCCTTTCGATGTTGAAATTATTGGCTCAAAAGAAAATGAGTTTCCATCTTTCCTAGAAATAACCATAGCGGAAAAGTATGAAGACCACCTGCGAATGCGATATTTCACAGAACACGGCCATGTGTGTATGACTGGCCCCGTGGAATATACTGGAACCAAGAAAACGGGACTGAACATATCAGTTCCTAATGAAATGGGTGACCTCGCAGAGATAAACCGGGGGAAAAAAGATCTGATCAGGAATAGAATTGCTCAAAAGACATCGAAGGCATATCCAGAAAACACGGGGTTGCTTGTGTATTTTTACGATGGTGTGGCCTTCAGTAGGGACAAAGATAAAGCAGTAATGGATGGGTTTCTTGACGAACTCGACTTGAATTGGACAGATAAATTCTCGGCTTTGTATTTGGTAGGTGCGTCGGGAAATCAAATATGGGAGAGATACAGAAGCAAACAAGATGCTTGATCGAATACGGTTCCGCCGGGGCTCCACCGTATCGATCAGCTTCACGTTGAGGCTGTAGAAAAAGTCCCCAAGCAGATTCTTGGGCGAGATGCAGAAAAAAGTGACCTCATAGAATGTGCCACGATCAACGGTCTCATTCCTGGGAAGGATCAAGTAACCCCCGAAAACCACCCCTTAATCGTGGTAAGGGGGTTTTTCTACAGACTCGTTAACGATGAAATCAAAAACTCTGATTCTGAAGGATGTTCCAAGATCAGTAGATATTGAGATTTACAAAACGCTGATAGATTACTCGGTAGCAGTTTGCCGCGTACGTGGTAACAACCCGAATACCTTTACACCGCTTGGTTCTGGAACTTTCGTGATACGGAATGGGATGCATGGAATCCTAACTGCTCATCATTGCCTCCACGCATCCAACCCTGCAGTGAGCATTGGCGCACAAGGGAAAGATACGCTCTTACTAATGGTAACTCGTAGCAGATGTCTTATCCTAGATCCTAATGATGCAAAAGAACATCCTTTGGCCATCTCCGCTTCCGATGAGTTTGGCCCCGACTTGACCTTTATTGAGATTTTCTCCGGACCCAAATTAGATTTACTGAAAGCAATTGTCTCGTTCTGGAATCTTGATCAGAAACACTACGAGTTAGCAAACAAGCTTTCAACTCCAGGGATTGTGATCGTGGAGGCTGGATTTCCTGAAATTGATTATCGCACCAGAATCATTGGATCCAATATTCATCACGATTTAAAGTATGTGGCTTTTATTGGAGCCCTTGGAGACGAGGATATTTCCAACGAAAATGAGTGGGACTACATTAACTCAAGCTGCCACTACAGAGTTTCCGGAAAAATGCCTAAAACTTTTAAGGGAGTAAGCGGGGGTGGAATCTGGGCAGTCAGGCTGCAAGTGACGAAAAATGATCAATGGACGGTGAAAGACTATTGCCTAGTTGGCGTTGTTTTCTATGAAACTGAGGTATCTAATAACCGTAGATATCTGAGAGGACACTTTATCAAAACAATTTATGAAACCGCCTGGAACCAACATGGCTAACACTTATAAGGCCTCCGTTGTCAATAGGGAAAAGAAATCCAAGACGAAGAGGTAATTGATTTTCGTTTTAAGAGACATCGACACTTTTACCTGTTGGCAGCCGCTCCGACTTAGTTTCTCATCGGGTGCAAGAGGCGGGTTCTGCACCAAACAGCGGATGGTTCTATTGGCGGCCTCTGATTTTAATAAATTAGTCCTTGCATGAATCCAATGAACCCATTATTATTTTCGACAGGAGGGAAGAAGAATGCGGAAGATCAAAAACATAGAACTTGAGATTCAGGGCTTGTCACCATCTGAACTTGCGGCGTTTCGAAAGTGGTTTCGGGAGTTCGATGCTAAGGCATGGGGTCGCCAAATAGAAGAAGATATTCAAGCAGGCAAATTAGATTCACTGGCAAATGCGGCACTCAAAGCTTTCGAATCTGGAAAGTGTAGTGAAATTTGAAATACTTCGCCTCTCCTCAATTCTGGGCATGCTATAGAGTGTTGCCGAAGTCTGTCCAGGAACTTGCCGACAAAAGCTTTGCACTGCTCAAAAATGATCCTCATCACCCGTCTTTACATTTTAAAAGAGTCCAGCGTTTTTGGTCCGCTCGTATCGGCCTTTCTTACCGTGTGTTGGGTGTTGATATAACAGATGGCGTCCTCTGGTTTTGGATTGGCAGCCATTCGGACTACGATAAACTCTTAGGGTAACAAATTGGCTTACAGCCCCGCCGATTTAAATCGTTAGGCTTATAATGGATTAAAGCTATGAAAAAAGAAAAGAAAGAACAGGTATTTGCGCTTTGCGTTGAGAACAAGGACTGTGATGATTTAGAAAAGCGTAAGATCTACAAGGTTCTGCCAGACGAGGGAGCAGAAAAAGAAGGTTACCTCAGGATAATCGATGAATCAGGTCAAGATTATCTTTACCCCCAGTCCTTTTTCGTTCTTGTACAGTTGCCCCGCGAGGCGCAAGAAGCACTGAGAGTGGCAATCTAAGATATTCCTTTTTACCCTACCTGGCGCTTCACCTGACCGCTATTTCGCTACGCTCCGGCAGCGGGTCAGCTTTAACGCTATATAAAAACCTTCCTGATAAATTGCTTGACAAGGGAAATTTATCCGGATAAAATGCCTTTACCATGAAAATTAGAAAAAGACTGCTTGAGCTTAACTTGCCACGAGGGAAATCTGCCTTTCTGTGGGGCCCGCGCAAAGTCGGTAAAACTTACTGGATTTCACACACCCTGTCCGGCGCTGAGATTATTGATCTTTTGAAGACGGATACTTTGGCGGAATACATCTCTCGCCCGGCCCTGCTAAGAGAACGCTACCAAAATCACAAAGGGTTGATTGTTATAGACGAAGTGCAAAAGATCCCCCCCATTCTTGATGAAGTCCATTGGCTTATTGAAAATAAAGGCCTCTCGTTTTTACTCACCGGCTCCAGCGCGCGTAAAGTGCGCCGCGGGCATGCCAATCTCTTGGGAGGCAGGGCATGGCGTAGGACCATGACTCCCCTATCTTATATGGAGGTAACGGATTTTAATTTAGAGCGAATTATGGTTTCCGGGTTACTGCCCCCCCACTACCTATCGACCAATCCTGTTGAAGATTTGCGTTCTTACATCGCCGATTATCTTAAAGAAGAGGTTATCGCCGAAGCGCTTACGCAAAATATTCCGGCCTTTAACGAATTTTTACGGGTGGCGGCAATAACTTCCAGCGAGCTTATTAATTACGTAAACATCGCCCGGGAAACAGGGGTTTCGCATAAAGTGGTTCGTACTTATTTTGATATCCTTGAGGATACTTATCTGGGGTTTAGAATTCCACCCTGGAAGAAATCAAGAAACCGGCGTATGATCGCTACCGAGAAGTTCTATTTATTTGATGTGGGTGTGGCTAATTACCTTGCCCGGCGCCAACCCAAGATCGGAAGCCAGGAATTCGGCAAAGCTTTCGAGCATTATATTTTAATGGAATTAAAAGCATATCAGTCTTACCGTAATCCCGATATTCACATCACTTTCTGGAGGACATCAACCGGCCGTGAAGTTGACTTCATTCTGGGAGATAAAGAACTGGCGATAGAAATTAAAGGTTCATCCCGCATCCATGAAGGCGATATCGGCGCGTTGCAAGCTCTTTTAGAAGACGGACCGATTAAAAAATGTTTTATTGTTTGTTTGGAAAAACAGCCCCGCCAGCTGACAAAAAATATTGAGGCGGTACCCTGGCAGATGTTTATCGAACGGTTATGGGATGGTGAATTTGAATAAATATCAATCTACACCTGGAATATTCCATGTTCAATTGGCGTTAGGATCTCGTAGCCATCCTTTGTGACCGCTACCGTATTTTCAAGTCCTACCGCTCCCTCTCGGGGGAAGACGATTTTCGGCTCCACAGCAAAAGTCATCCCTTCTTCGAGAGGATAAGAATGGCCCTGGGCGATGAAAGGCAATTCGTTGAGTTCCAGCCCTATTCCATGTCCAATGAAACGTGTCTGAAGTCCTGGGGGTCCCAAAAAATTTCTTTCGTAACCCAACTTTTTTGCCAGTCTTAGAGTCTTCATAAAAATTGCCTCGCCATCCGCTCCTGGTCGAACCTCATCGAGCACAGCATCATGTATCTTCTGGCAGGCCTTATAGGCATCGATAAATTTCTTTTTCATCTTTCCAATGGAAAACATACGGGTTTCATCCGCCTGATAACCGTGAAAGCAGGTTCCGAAGTCAACCAGGATAGGCTCACGGGCTTTCATCTTTCTCAGGCTTGCCCCAACCGGAAAGGCGGGAGAAAGTCCAAGTCCGCCCATCGGAGAATCCGACTGGCTTACAATTCCTCCTGTGGGACCGCTCAGGACATGCCAGGTGTAAGCTTCGTAATTAAGCGACCTCACCCTGAGGAGCCCTTCATGGCCATATCTCTTTGCAATCGCCTCCAGAAGACCCCCGAATTCGATCTCCGTCATCCCCTCTTTGAGAATTTTCGTTGCTTCTTCATAAACCTTCTTTCCAATCTCCCCTGCCTTCTTCATCAAATCGATTTCGAAAGGCGATTTTATCTTGCGAGCCTCCCGGAAAACAACGGAGGCATCCATCAATCTTGCGCCTGAAAAAAGCTCCTGAAATTTGAAATAGTCCCTCACCGGAAGGAGATCGAACTCCAGACCCAGATTTTGAGGGAGTTTTCTCCAATGCTTCCGAATGAGCGATGGAACATCACGGATCGATTTCAATAAAACCACATCCTCCAAAGGCGATTCCACCTTGGCCCGCTCCAACACCCTCTTGATCATGAGCAGAGGCTTCCCTTCCAGAGGTAAGAAGAGAAAACCATCCTGGGTTGTTCCTGAGAGATAATAGAAATCCATCTTCTGAACAACGAGGAGCGCCTCGATCTCCTGTTTCTTCATTCCATCTTTGACCCTGTTGAGACGGTTCTTTATCTCCTCATCAGGGATATATCTAAAACCCAGAGAGCGACTTAATTTCCGGAATTCCTTTTTGACCCAATCTCCGTGATTCATTGCCTTCGCTGTCCCCTGCCTCAATTCACTTTAAATTATTGTTCATCCGACTTTTCGGTGGATAATATGACACCGTTCACCCTTCGAGAGCCTCAGGGCGAACGGTCTTTTCCGAATGTCCTGAGCGAAGTCGAAGGAAGGGCTCAGCACGAACGGTTTGTCCAAATGTCCTGAGCGAAGAAGGCTTTTCGATTTTAGATGGGGAGGCTGATGGTGAAGTAGGTGCCTTTTCCCTCTTCGCTTTCGACCTTGATCTCCCCGCCATGACTCTTGATTATTCCGTAACAGACCGAAAGGCCGAGTCCCACTCCCTTCACTTTCTGTTTGGTCGTAAAAAAGGCTTCGAAAATCTTGTCTCTGCTCTCTTCGGGAATCCCCATCCCCGTGTCCCGGATATGGATCACGGCCTTATTCTTTTCTCTTCCTGTCCCAACGGTAAGGATTCCACCCTTCGGCATGGCCTCCTTGGCGTTCTTAAACATATTGAGCATCACCTGCCTCATCTGGTTCGTCGAAGCCATCACTTGCGGCATCTTCTCGTCGAAGTAAGTCTTTACCTTGACATTGGCCTCCTGCATCTGTTTATCAACCATCAAAAGGATTCCCTCCAGCAATTCGTTCAGGTTGACGGGTCGCCGCACTTCCTCTTCGGGCTTTGAGAAACTGAGCATATTGCGAAGCATCTCGGCAAGCCTGTGGGTTTCGGAGAGTGAAAGTTCCAGAATTCTCCGTCGCTTGCTCTCCGGAGGGATTTCGGTTTTAAGGAGATCCAGGGTATTCATAATGCCGTAGATGGGATTGTTCAATTCATGGGCGATCTGGGAGGTGAGCCTTCCCATGGCCGCCAGTTTTTCGGATAGGAGTAAGGCCTGCTGGAACTCCTGGATCTCTTTCTCCATCTTCAGGCGAGGTCTCAGATCGGTAAAAATCCCTACGCTGGCCGCCTCCTTGCCTGTTCCATCGTAGATGAGAGCGGCTGAAAGTTGAATGGGAATCTCCTCCTCATGGTTGTTGACAACATTGAGCTGGGTGGGGGTGAACTTTCCTGTCCCCCCGTATTCGGGGCTCCGGAGTTTCCTCATGATCTCTTTGGCAATGCCCTCGGGGTAGATCTGAGTGATGTGGATCTTTCCAATGACCTCCTCGGCGGTGTAGCCTGTCAAGGCCTCCGCCCCTTTATTAAAGATGATGATGTTGCCCTTCATATCTGCGGCGATGATCCCGTCCACCGAACTTTCGATCAAATTCATGAAGAATTCATTGGCCTCTCTCAACTCTCCCTCCATTCTCTTCCGGTCGGAGATGTCGATGTTGAGCCCTTCGTATCCGATAACCTCACCCTTCTCATCCCTTTTGACATGGGCGGTGAGAAGAACGGTGATCTTCTCACCGCTCTTCTTCTTAAACTCCATCTCTAGGTCTTTCACGAATCCCTGTTCTTCGATCAACTTCTGAAATTTTCTTCTGTCTTCCGAGTTGACATAGAGGTCTCTCGGAATATCGATCTTCAAGAACTCCTCTTTATCATCATAACCAGCCATCTCCATGAGGGCCTGATTACAGTCGATAAAACGCCCCTTCTTGGTGCTGATGAAAAGGCCATGCTGGACCCTTTCAAATAGGTTTCTAAACTTTTCTTCCGATTCCCTCAACTCCCTCTCAAACTTCTTCCTTTCCGTGATATCACGGAGGTAGGCATACGTCTTGATTAAGCCATTATCCGATCTCGTTGGAGCAATACAGACCTCTGTCTCTTTAGTCTGTCCCGGGGAAATCTGGATGGGCATCTCAATGCATACTTTCTGGCCTATGCCTTCTCCCCGCATCACCATCTCCTCCAGAAACTCCTCATCCCTCTTTCCAATCAGGGAGAAAAATTCCCGGCCGAGGATTTGATCTTTTGAAATGCCCAGGATCTCGCCTGCCATCTGGTTGGCAAATTCGATCCGGGATTCTTCATCAAAGACGATAATCCCATCCTCTCCCATCTCGGTAATCTTCTCAAACCGTTTCGTGGCCTCACGGATCTCCCTTTCCATCCTTTTCTTTTCCGTAATATCTCTCAGGTAGGCATAGGTCTTCATTCCACCTTCTTCCATCTTGGAGATGGTGATACAGACCTCCGCGTCCTTCTTCAGACCTTTCGCTGTCAGCACCTCCATTTCCGTGCAGACCCGCCTGCTCTCATCTTCGCCCACATCCGAGTGCATCCGGTTGAGGTAGCCGTTATCCCTCTCGGTCAGGAGATGCCGGAAATCCATTTCCATCAACCTCTCTTTCGGATATCCGGTCAATTCGGAGGCAACTGTATTGGCAAACTCAATCTTATATTGACCATCGAAGACGATGATTCCATCGTCTCCCATCTCGGCAATCTTCTCGAAGCGCCTGGCCATCTCCCGAAGATGCTTCTCTGCGCCTTTCTGTTCATATTCCAGAAGTTTCTTTTCCAGTTCAACCACTCTCTGTTTCAATGCCTCGCTATCGATGTTCTCGTCCATCACGATTACCTCACGCCCTGATTGATTTGTCGTTACGCCCCTCACATATTAACAGTCTCAATATAGTAAAGACATCGATTTGTAGAATCCCTCCACACTTCCCTTTGCCTGTCTTTGACAGGAAAAAGATTACCTAAGGGAGGGATTACCCCTCTTTGGCCGCCGGCCCATAGGGCCTCTAGCCCGGAGGGCAAAGAGGGGTAAGGGGAGATTTTCCAATGTTTATGTCAATTCAATTCTGAGACTATTAATATTATATGAAGTAAAAAATTTTGTTAACTCTTTTGTTAAGAAGAGAAAATTGAAATGTGGACATCCGGGTTCGTGAAGTCCGGAACTGGAAACAGGGTCAGCATGGGAGGAAGGTGGCTCTATCCTCCTGATAAGATGGGCATGATGAGAACGGAATGATCATTTTCAATAAGGCTATCCATGCTCCCCGCCTTCTGGTCGATGAGAATGATGATGTCCGCCTTTGGGAAATGGGAGGGTAATATCTCCCTCAGGGGCACAGGTTTTTCTAATTGAACTTTCATAGTCCGTGTCCCCACAAGATCTGCCAGATAGCCAAAAAACTTAAGCTCAGCCAACTTAGCCTATG
>Ga0154725_1142_pt1 | contig 11036 bp, 8 predicted proteins | sample Rifle2008BG16ft_FD_105733 | JGI IMG/M metagenome (GOLD analysis project Ga0154725, IMG submission 105733) | Deltaproteobacteria bacterium RBG_16_49_23 | reverse complement strand
TCGTGAAATGTGTTCGTCAAAATTAAAATACTCTATAATCTCCCTGGCGCTGGCGGAAAACCCATTGATAAAATTGCGGAGATTGGCGGCAATATTGTTTGGGTCAGCTCCCAGTTTCTTGAAGTTAAACTGACTGCGGTTATGAAAATTGAATCCTGCTATTTTATTAAGGGTTGCGTCAATCGCTGCCTGAGACATCTTCTCAACTTTTGGTAAAAAGTTTAGTACTTTTTGCTTTGTTGGCTCCAAAACGCAGTCCAAGCGCCGAAGCACCGTCATGGGCAGAATGACCTTTCCATAATCAGCCTGCTTGTAATCCCCACGCAATAAATCAGCGACCGCCCAGATTAGATTCGCTTTTTCTTTGAAATCGATCATATTTTCCCCAATGTGGTACATAACTGGTGATATCAGGTCTACACTATCACTTCTCACACTAATCTTTCAATTATTGTGGCGTCCTTTCCTCCAACCACAATTTGCAGACATTCTTCCAACCTATCCTGCGCCATTTCTTAAATACCGCCTTCAACTTGTTCAAGTCCTTCGCTTCCAGAAGATCTTTCTGGGCAGATTTTAAATCTTCAAGAGATGCAATCGCTGGCATGGTTTACTCCTTTCGGTTCTTTCTGGAAACAAAAAACCCCATTCCTTTTTAGAATAGGCCTTCATTTGGCGTTAATTTCCTCATAAACACATTTTTTCATCCCCTCACCTCTCTGCCTGCGCCTGCCTGACGGCAGTCAGGGCAGGCAGTCTTGTCCTCTCCCCTGCCTACCGCAGGCAGGCACAAGAGGAGAGGGGGAGAATTCGAGTTTGTCCTAAGCTACCAAAAATACAGAAAAAAATCAACCCATTCGACTCCCCGGTCTGATCCTTCGACTTCGCTCAGGACAGGCACCCGGGGTATGCCTTTTCGACAAGCTCAAGGCCCCGAGTACAGCCGAGGGGCTCAGGGTTGATACTGAGCGGCGCTTTTCCCTCGACTCTGCTCGGGATGGTGAGCCCCTTCGATAAACTCTGGGCCTTGAGCCTGTCGAGGGGCTTGTCGAACCATTACCCCGATTTAAAAATCGGGGTTTGGCGCCGTCGAACGTATCAAATTTAATTTGGTCTTTTGTTCTGTTTTTACCCCGTTAGAAAGCCCAAGCATTTATGCCGGGAATGCTATAAAGAGGAGGCATCAGCTCCTTATTGAAGCAGGGGTCAAAGCCATGTCCTTTCTAACGGGGTTTACTCTCTTTTTCTGGCCTTTTTTCTGGCCTTGACACATCAAACATGGATACGTTATTTTTAAGCCGTTCGTCCGAAAAGCACAAAATTCTGAAAGGAATTTATTATGGATTTGCTTAAAGTAATTAATGAAAGAAGAAGCGTCAGGGCATTCAAGCCTGATCCTGTTCCAAAACAAACGATTGAAGAGATCTTAAAAATGGCAATTCTCGCTCCATCCGCCATTAACCTCCAGCCCTGGGAATTTGTCGTTGTGACAGGAGAAGAGAGGGAGAGATTGAGTCGGAGGCTCATCAAGGCATATAAAGAAAAACAGATCTCCTGCGGGCCTGGAAATGTCAAACCCCTTCCCAAAACATTTGCCAAGCGGGGGGCTAAAACTCTCGAATTGATGAACCCATTTTTCGAAGAGATGGGAGTTGATCCGAATCAATTTATCAATGAAGGGAGCTGTAATTTTTATGGAGCTCCCGTAGCGATTTTTTTCTGTCTCGATGATTCATTCCCTAAAGCCCGAGTGGTTGATATTGGCTTGGCTTTGGGATACCTCATTCTGACATCGCACGAATTTGGATTGGGAACCTGCCCCATCGGTTTGATCACAGCCTATGAAGATGAGATCAAAGAGCTGCTCAATATCCCGGAGAATAAAATGGTAGTGATCGGAGTAGCTCTCGGATATCCCGATGAAAAGAGTCCGATTAACCGCTTCAAATCTTATAGGGAAAATCTGGATAAATTCATTAGATGGATCGAGTGAACCGTTAACAAGGGTCAGAGATTTATAGGTCTCCTCATTTGAGATTCTGAAACAAGTTCAGAATGACAGGATACACTCTTAATCATTAACCCAATAACTCGATGACCCAATAACCCAATAACTTTCTTCTACCTCACGTGGCAGGCGACCAAGGATCCATTCGGTCTCTTATTCAATAGAGGTTCTTCTTTTTCACAGAAATCAATCCGAAGAGGACATCGAGTATGAAACCGGCATCCAGAAGGGGGATTGATTGGGCTCGGGACATCGCCTTCGAGGAGAATGCGCTTGCGTTTGGTCAGGGGGTCAGTCGTCGGAACGGCAGAGAAGAGGGCCTCAGAATAAGGATGGATCGGATGGTCATAAATCACTTCCTGATTTGCCCATTCCACAGTTTTACCCAAATACATCACCGCTACCCAATCTGAGACATATTCAATTAGATTTAAATCGTGTGAAATGAAAAGGTAAGTGAGACCGAACTCTGACTGAAGATCCAATAATAGATTGACAATCTGAGCCTGGATGGAGACATCGAGGCTGGAGACAGGCTCATCGGCGATCACTAACTTAGGTTGAAGGGCAAGGGCCCGCGCAATCCCGATCCTCTGGCGTTGGCCACCGCTGAATTGATGAGGATAAAGAAACCTCTGCTCCGCTCTCAGACCGACCACTTTCATCAATTCAACCACCCTCTCCTCCAGCTCTTTCCCTCTCGCCAGACCGTGGATGGCCAATGGTTCGCCGATGATAAAATCGACCTTCTTTCTCGGATTAAGAGATGAGTAAGGATCCTGAAAAATGATTTGGATATTTCTTCGAAACTTTCGGAGCTGATCATCATCAAAAGAAAGAATATTCTCACCTTCAAATGTTATCGTGCCTTCATCTGGATCCTCGAGCCTGAGGATCAGCCGGCCCAAGGTCGATTTTCCACACCCGCTCTCACCGACCAGCCCTAAGGTCTCCCCTCTTCTGATCGTAAGATCGACTCCATCCACTGCCTTTACCAGAACAGGTTCCTGAGCGAAGAACCCTCTGCGGATGGGATAATACTTTTTTAATCTCTGAATGATTAAAATCTCTTCATTCATAAAGCCAACATCTTACTTGATGGCTACCATTCAACTTTAGTAGAAGAGGAGCTTCTTCTCTGCACCTTTGGAATACACGGGAGCAGCGATCTTGAAATTTGCAGCCTTTGGGTAATTCTAAGAGATCTGGGACGAGTCCTGGAATCGCCTGAAGCCTCTCCCTCTTCGCTGAACCTTTCTTTTTGGGAATGGACTGGAAGAGACCAACCGTGTAGGGATGTCTTGGTTCTTTGAAGAGAGTGATGACATCCGCATATTCAACGATATAGCCCGCATACATCACTCCGACATACTGTGCCACCTCAGCCACCACTCCTAAGTTATGGGTGATAAGGAGAATGGCAGAACCCACTCTCTCCTTCAGACGGTTAATCAAGTCGAGAATTTGAGCCTGAATCGTCACATCGAGGGCAGTAGTCGGTTCGTCTGCAATCATCAGTTTTGGATGGCATGAAAGGGCCATCCCAATCATCACCCGCTGCCTCATCCCTCCACTCATCTGGTGAGGATACTCGTTCACTCTCGACTCGGGTGACGGGATCCCGACCAACCGAAGCATTTCGATGGAGCGATCCCATGCCTCTTTTTTCGAAACATCCTGGTGAAGTTGAATCGCTTCTGAAATCTGATCCCCCACTTTTAAAACGGGATTAAGAGAAGTCATTGGCTCCTGGAAGATCATGGAGATTCGATTTCCTCGGATCTTTCGCATCTCTGATTCTGTTGCCGCCACGAGGTCTTTTCCTTCAAAATTGATCGAACCTTCTGTAATCCGCCCGATGGGCTCTGAAATAAGGCGCATGATGGATAGCGCGGTCACCGTCTTGCCGCAACCTGACTCTCCAACCAGACCAAGGGTTTCACCTTCATTTAAAGAAAGGTCTACCCCATCGACCGCCTTGACGACGCCTTTCCGGGTAAAGAAGAAGGTTTTAAGCCCTTGGATTTCTAATAAGGGAGCCGCCATTACTCTTTCACCCTACGCCTTATGCCTAAAACCTTGTACTTTTTATTGTTCACCTTAAACTCGGATCCAGAATGTCTCTCAATCCATCTCCGAAGAGATTAAACCCCAATACCAACATAAAGATAGCAATACCCGGAAAAGCAGCTACATGAGGAGCATTCTGTATATACTGTCTTCCCTCACTCAACATGGCACCCCACTCCGGTGTTGGAGGCTGAGCCCCAAGCCCTAAAAACCCCAGAGCCGCTGCTTGTAGGACAGCCGTTCCCATTCCTAATGTTGCATAGACAATAATGGGTGGGATGGTATTGGGGAAGATATGGAGAAAAATGATCCGTAAATTGCTTCCGCCGAGAGACCTCACAGCCTGCACGAAGAGCTGCTCCTTCAGAGAGAGGACAGAGCTCCGAACAATTCTGGCATAATGGGGGATATAGACAATTCCTACGGCAATCATCGTGTTCAAGAGACTGGGCCCTAAAATCGCAGTGATAAAGATCGCTAAGAGAATGGCTGGAAAGGCAAGCATGATGTCCATCCCTCTCATGATGGGCTCATCCACTTTTCTTCCATAGAAGCCGGAGAGGAGGCCCAGAATGGTGCCGGGCACGAGAGAGATGGAGACTGCAATCAAACCGATAATAATAGAAATCCGGCTCCCATAGATCACACGACTGAGAATATCACGACCGAGGCTATCTGTCCCGAAGGGATGACTCCACGAAGGTCCCTTGAGCCGATTGATTGGATCAGGGACAAGAGGAGGGTGCGGCGAGATCCACGGTCCGATCAGAGCAAGGATCAATAGAAAGCAGATCAGGATAAGCCCAGCCATGGCCGTCTTATTCTTTTTTAGTTCCACAAGTGCTTCAACCTTTTCCATCAATCCGCAACCTCGGGTCAAGATATAGGTAGAATATATCCACTGTCAGATTGACGATGACCATAATCACAGCAAAGAATAGGATGCACCCTTGGACAGCAGGGTAATCCCTCGCCGAAAGGGAATCCACGACATACCGCCCCAATCCAGGCCATGAAAAAATGGTCTCGGTTAAAACCGCTCCTCCGAGCAGAAGACCGAAGTTTAGGCCGATCACCGTGATGATAGGGAGAAAGGCATTCTTCAGCGCGTGTCTAAAGATGACTGTGCCACGACTCAATCCTTTTGCCCGGGCAGTCCGTATATAATCTTTCGACATCACTTCGAGCATGCTCGACCGGGTCATACGGGCGATGATGGCCATAGGAATCGTGGCCAAGGTGAATGCCGGAAGAATGAGATGTTTGACAGAATTAAAGAAGAGTTGGATATCCCCACTCAGGAGGCTATCGAGCATCACAAGTCCGCTGATGACATGATAGTCCAAACCCATGGTGAAACGGCCCATCATCGGCAGGATTCCCCATTTGACGGAAAAGAGATACATGAGCATCAAACCCAGCCAGAAGATCGGCATCGATATTCCCACTAAGGCCATCATCATGGAGAAGTAGTCAAAGATGGAATACTGCCTGACGGATGAGATCACACCTGCCAGGATACCGATCAAGCTTGAGATGAGCATCGCTGCGATCGAAAGTTCCACCGTAGCCAAGAAACGAACGAATATCTCCTGTGAGACCGGAACATTAGAACGAATCGACGTCCCCATATCCCCTTTCAACAGGTTGCTGGCATAGATGAAATACTGATAGACATACGAACTGTCGAGGCCCAGTTTTTCACGAATCCTGGCTATATCCTGAGGTGAGGCTAATTCGCCTACAAGAAGGTGGGCGGGATCTCCTGGAATGAGCCTTAGCATCAAAAAGACTAAGATGGAGACCCCGATGAGAATAAAGATGAGATGAAATAATCGTCTGGAGATGAATCGGGCCAATAATTTTTACACCATTTCGTGGATAGAACATCCAAAACTTAATCCCCCCTCTCCCCCCTTTAGGAAAGTCGGTACGACTCTAAACCGAGAGGGGATGGGGGAATTTGTTTTATTTCTCCTTCCAGATCATCTGGAACGAATTCAATCCGTTTGGGCGAAGTGGAACATCATGTAATTTCTTATTATAGATTCTCACAATGGTTGAATGGGCGAGAGGAACCCAGGGTGCCTCTTCATGAAAGATCTCCTGCGTCTTTAAATAATAAGGGGCACGCTTCTCCTTACCAAAAATGGTCTGAGCTTCTTTGACCAGTTTGCCAAATTCGGCATTCTCCCAGAAAGCAATATTGGCCGCCGGTGGCTTTGCATTGTCCGAGTGGAGAAGGCCGTAAAGGAAATTATCCGGGTCGGCATTTCCTCCGAGCCAGCCCAGCATGCACAGATCATGCTCCCCTTTGGCAGTCTTATCCAGATAGACACCCCATTCATACCGCACGATCTTGGCGTTAATCCCTACGGTAGCCAGATACCCCTGGATCAGCTCGGCTGTCTTGACCGGTTCAGGCATGTAGGCTCTTGAAACAGGCATGGCCCAGAGCTCCGTGTCGAATCCCTTGGGATAACCTGCTTTTGCAAGAAGGTCTTTTGCCTTCTGGACGTTGTACTCATAGTCTTTAATTTTAAAATTGTAGCCCCACATACTCGGTGGGAAAGGGTTCAGTGCGGGGATAGCCAGTCCACGAAAGATCGTGTTGATGATCGTCTGTTTATCGATGGCGTGACTGATAGCCTGGCGTACCAGCTTGTTACTGAGGATGGGCTTTTTCGTATTCATGGCCAGATATCCTATGTTGACACTGGGCCGTTCTATGATCTTGAAATTTGGATTGGCCTTTGCCATCTGGATAGAATCGGGATCAAGATCATCGGCGATATCTACGGCACCGGATTGAAGGGCCATGAAACGGGCGGAAACTTCAGGAATCGATTTCAGGATAATTCGGTCAAGATGAGATTTCTGTCCCCAGTAGTCATCATTCCGCTCTACGATGATCTGATCATCCTTTATCCATTTGACAAACTTAAAAGGTCCCGTGCCTACGGGATTTCGTCCAATGTCTTCCTTGTATTTCTCAATGGCAGCAGGTGAGAGGATGGGGCAGAGCCAGAGGGCCAGGTTCGCGACCAGAGGTGCGTAGGGTTTTTCTGTTCTCAGAGTCACGGTATATTCATCGATCACCTTCACCTCTTTGACCGGACCAAGGCCCAGAGCCGGATACCTCCAGGTTCCATATTTGTAGAAAGGATGGTTTTTGTCGATGACACGATCGAAAGAAACCTTCACCGCATTGGCGTTAAAGGGTGTTCCATCATGGAATTTAACACCTTTTCTCAATTTGAATGTCCAGACGAGGCCATCTTTCGAAACCTCCCAAGATGTGGCCAATTGGGGTTCCACATCCATGCTGTCTTTCTTGAATATCACAAGATTTTCTAAAACCTGAATCCCACCTTTAATCGATTCACCATCCGTTGCTTGGGCTAGATCAAGTGTAACCGAATCCCCTCCCCTTCCCCAGGTCAGCGTTCCACCCTTTACAGGAGTCTGCGCCAAGACCAGGGAGGGAATCACCATCAACCCCATAAAAATTACAAATAGCAATTTCCCCCTTTTCATAATATCCCTCCTTGATTCTTTAGAGAATACTTAGAAATCTTAACTTTTGACTTTATTAGAATTCCGCATTCCACAATCCACATTCCGCAATGCCTTCCTTATCCCTCCTCTCTTATACGTTTAAAATCCAATGGCCTTTCCCGATACCACATAAAGTGGCTTTGTCCATTCTCACTTCGATACAGTTTTTTAACAGAAATATCAAAAGAACTCAATAGGTTTAGGATGGATAGATTTGTTTGTAGATGAGCATTGACGCAGGTTCTCAGAAATTTTCCCTGTGCAGTCTCGTCGGCCACTTCCGTAATGAAGTCAACAGTGGTGATATGAGGGTAACGATGTGAATAATTTGTTCGCCGGAAACGTTTCTGCAGTGGGAGACACGGGATGGGATCTTTTGATTTGATGCCCCCCTTCAGCCATCTTTGTCTGTATTTATAATACCGATCTGAGAAGGCCCGGTTCCTTTTCATGATCTCTATCTCTTTTGAAATGGCCTTGATAATCCAATTCTTCAAAACTTCAGAGTTAACCCGCTGACCTGAGTCTGCTCTCTTCTCAAGATGGGGGAGGTAAAAGTAGAACAAGGCTCTTGGGATCCACCATTCCCGAAATCGGAAGGGTGCATACCCTGAAAAGGGCTGGTCCCATTCATGCGAAGGAAATCCATGGTCATCGACGCAAATATCCGGAAGCCACCTCTCCCATATAGCTGGTTTTGCTTTCGCCTCCCCAAATGGAGTTTGGGGATTGAGGTATTCCTGATAATACTCCTGGCCTGCACTATTGTATCTGCCCGCATGTAGTTTATCAGTAGGAGTGAATTCCAGGATCTCTTCCAGAATCGCCATACCATCTACATTCTCCATCGGATTGATCACTAAATTCACTTTTTTGAGAAGCTCTTGGAACGGACGTTGAGTGGCAAGAATGTAGGACAGTCTCAGACCTGAATTGGTGCTCGAAATTTCATTGGCATGATGCCGGCAATTGACGAATAAGGTCGATCTGCAAAGAACTCGTTTCGCATGGGATATGAAAGCACTCGGGCTGGGAAAGGTGTGTTGTAAGGATAAAATACGGAGCCCTCTGAAAGACCGGCCCTCGTCGACCACATTGACACCTGGGAAATTTCCTAATGACTGAATGATTCTAATACCCTCTGAATATCCGATGGGTCGCTCCATTGGAATTTGGATCGGGTTTAATCGTCCTCTTTCTTTAAGAGATTCCCGCTCCTTTGAAAAAACGGGACCGGAGGCGATCAAATGAAAACCTTTCTGTTCATCTTCTGTAATCTTCTTGACTTTAAAGCCATTCATCTCTCTATCGGTGTATGATTTTAATCGCTTCTTTAGCCAACGACGGTCCCTATTTTTCTCCCCCGTCGCAAAGAGATTAATCCCTACTCTTGACTTATTGAAGAAAATGCCATTAAGAGAAATTCCGATCTCCCAATCCTTTTGAGAGGGAGAGAAGGTTTTCTCTGATCGATGAACCAAGGTGAATTTAATCTTCCCATTCTTCCCTTGGAAGTTAGAATGGATGATTGGAAGCACTCTTCCCGGGGATACGCCCTTTAGACCTTTCTTTTTACTCAAATTTGAAAAGAAATCTAATGTCACAAAGTACAGGTCTTCATGGAGGGCCTCCAGAGGAGAAATGCGCTCCTCATCTACCTCTAATCTTTCCATGGGGTAATCGAAGTAGATATCAAAACGCAGCTCTTCAAAAATCGGGTATCTTGGAAGGGAATGGCGTCTAAGAAAAGTTTGGTTTAATTCTCTTGCAACGAAAGGAAGAAGCTCTTTTTGATAAACCCCCCAGAGGCGCTCTATCCCAGTTGCTACCCTTTGATCAACAACTTCTTCTCCATCGAATCTCACTCTGACCCAACCCGTACACGGATGAACCTTTCCTGACCGCGGGAAAGGAAGGAGATAAGGTTGTGCTTTCCATTTCGGGGAAAACTGATTTTCATAAATAACCTTCCCTCGCCGCCACGCACGAACCCGATAGACTTCTTTCATCCTCGAATCCTTCTTGAATGCGATCTTCTGTCCTGGGAGGGATAAAACCCTGGCTAAGATTTCATCAACGGGATAGAGTTCCTGAAGCCAGCGGATAGATTCTTCTAACCCCTTTGTTTTGAATTCCTTAAAGGCAATCTCGATCTTGTCGACTTCCTCCTGGGCGATCTCTCTTAAAACGACTTCTTTGATCCAGCTCAGTCCAGGCTTATAGGCATTTAAGACGGTGATATGTATTTTGCTTTTTCCCAGACCAAGCCTTTTGTATAACCTTTTGATATCCTCTCTAAACTTCCTCCTTACACTTTCAGGTCTTGCCATGAGAACTTCAATCTTAATAGACTGGGGTTTGGATCGCGTCTTCTTTGCCCCTCTTTCCAACAGTTTAAGGATCTCTTCCCTTTCGTCAGGTATGGTGTAATCCCTAACGAACTTCTTAGGGGAAGACATACCACAAGAGGGCTCTTTTGATATAAGGTCGCCCATCCTATCCTGAAATATTTTGATCCCACTAAGAATGCGGTCCCTCACTCCTCTTGAATCTGTTGGAAGGTAACTGAGGTAATGTAAAATCTCTTCCAACCCTTTCTCATCTCCACAGATCAGGACATCTGGAATCCTCTTTTGAGATGGAAGCAAAAATATTCCTGAATCCCATTCGTCCTTAAGAATATCGCCAAATCCCGTTAGTCCGTATTTTTCCAAATCCTCTCTCTTACCGATATAGATAAAGTTCCTCTGATGCTTGGGTTCTTCTCCAAAAGGAAAGGTAAGGGGTAAAGAGAGGCCAAGACTCTCCAGGCCTAATCGAGCAGCAAAGTTTGCCGCTTCAACCGCGGTGTTCAAATGCAGATGACTGAATAAAAGAATTTTGTATGGAAAGAGGAATGGCAAGACCGATTTATGAGAGTTGTAATAGAACCCCTGATTTGAAAATGGATTTAAGAGATCGAACCCTCGTCTCTTCTTATCTTCCTTCGCCGGAATATTCTTAAATGGTCTAATCTTATATGAGATCAAAGAGAGCGAAAGCTTTCTGATGGTTCTGGCTAATGAAACCTCATCTTCTCGACCCCGGCAATATTCATTTCCCTTTCTTTTAGAATCAAATTTCTTAAGTTCGTGATCCAGCCCGATATAAAGATGATGGTTGAAAGAAGAATCTCTCTTCTCTCCTGGTCCCGCCAATGGAAGGTTCATCCCCATCGTTTCAAATCCCAAACAGGCCGAGAGATCCATCGTTGCACTTAAAACGGCTGGGTGAGAACAGGAAGGAAAGAGGTGGAGCTGAAGATCGACGCTATCCGTTATCCCGTCTCCATCCCGATCCAAAAAGATTTTCTTCGAGCTCAATGTTTTGTAGTTCATAGAGGTTAATAACAATTACCACC
>Ga0154725_1015_pt1 | contig 11272 bp, 9 predicted proteins | sample Rifle2008BG16ft_FD_105733 | JGI IMG/M metagenome (GOLD analysis project Ga0154725, IMG submission 105733) | Deltaproteobacteria bacterium RBG_16_49_23 | reverse complement strand
TGGATTAATTCGTGGCTTCATGGGTTCCTGATAAAGACCTCCCGATAAGGAAGCCAGGAATCCAGGAAAAGTTCTAATCCCGGAATTTCTAATTCTTTTATTTTTGGATTAATTCGTGGCTTCATGGGTTCCTGATAAGGATATTCCTAAAAATCGTTCGATGAGCTCGTACCCGTTTTCAATAAAGATTCCACTCCTCTTGGCTGAAACCTCGTCGAAGGTTTCGATGGAACCGCTCTCTCTTTTTTCTTCACTCGAATAGATCACAAAGGGAACGGGATCCGCCGTATGGGTTCTGACGCTGAGTGGGGTGGGATGATCCGGCAGGACCATCACCTTAACCTTCTCAAATCGGGGTATCCCTTTCAGGATCGTGCCCACAACTTTTTCATCGAATGCCTCAATGGCTTCGATCTTCAGCCGTAGGTCTCCCATATGGCCGGCTTCATCAGGAGCCTCTACATGGACATAGACCAAATCTTTCTTCTCCATGCCTCTCAGCGCATATTGCCCTTTTCCTTCATAGTCTGTGTCAAAATATCCGGTAATGCCCGGAACATCCATAACCTCCAGGCCGGCAAGGAGTCCGATCCCTTTGATCAGGTGGACGGCTGAAATCACATAGCCATCGATTCCGAACCGTTCCTTCAGAGTAACCATCTGCGGAGACCGGCCCTGGCCCCAGAGCCAGACAGAGTTGGCAGGCCGGAGTCCCCCGGCCACCCTGGCAAGATTGACCGGGTGTTCTTTGAGAAATTGCTGAGACTCAGCCATCAGGGAGAGAACCCGATTTCCGGAACCTCCCTTGGAAGGAAGAAAGGGGGTGATCTCTTGGCCGATGATATCATGGGGAGGAGTGAGTTCGAGTCTTTCCAGATCGGAACAGGTCGAGGCTCCGTTTTTCATCATCATCAGATGGCGGTAACTCACGCCGGAGTAAAAGCGAATCTCCTCCGTCCCGATTGCTTTATCCAGATCAACGATGATCTCACTTGCCTCTGCATCCGAGATGTGCCCGGCAGTAAAATCCTCCATAATGGCTTTCGATCCCTGGGAATGAAGAGTGACGAGGTTGCATCGGAAGGCGAGGTCATCCTTTTTTAATTTGACGCCCAGGCTGGCCGCCTCTAACGGGCCTCTCCCCGTATAGTATCGGAGAGGATTATAGCCGAAGATGGAAAGGTTGGCAATTTCACTTCCGGGATTGAAACCGCCGGGGACGGTCCTGACCAGGCCCATGCTGCCATGGTTCGCCAGCCAGTCCATGTTCGGTTTTTTTGCCGCCATTAACGGGGTCTTTCCTTCGATGCTCTCAATCGGATAGTCGGCCATTCCATCTCCGACAATCACCACATATTTTATTCCTTGAGCCATTTCATCCGATTCCTAAAACCTAAATATACTAAAAAGTTAGAAATGTCAAACGAAAATCGAGAAATGAAAGCAAAAGATATGCCAATTTTAAGAGAACTTTCAGCCATAGTCAACCCTCCGACCCACCTCAATTCTCCTGCTTCAAAACCGGGATTCGGCTGAGACCAGACCGGCTTGGCTGGGCTTCTTGAGTAGCCTGCTGCAGGTTGGGTTTTTCATGCTAAAGGAGGCCCTTTTGCACAGGCAGATAATATTTCTCCTATAAAATCAACCCTTTTCATTCCAACTCCTTGAAATACCTTTTCCCGATAATTAGATTTTGGTAAAAGCAATGGGAAGGAGATAGACATTTTAATCGTTTTAAAAAAAGAGTTGCTGTATGGATATTCGGAGGTGAACCAAATGAAAAAAATAATAAGTCAATTAAGCTTGGGCTTGTTAATCCTTACGCTCATCAGTTGCGCGCCAACCAGTCATTATACCTATCAAGGCGCAGGAGCAGGAGCGCTTGTGGGGGGAGTAGCCGGCGCCCTTCTCGACAGACATAATCCCTGGCGCGGTGGACTCATCGGCGGCGCCCTCGGTTTAGTGGCAGGAGCCACCTTAACCGAAATATCCGCAAGGGCAGCCCGTGAAGCGGCCATACATAAGGAGCCGGTTGAATACAGAACAGAGGATGGAAGGGGAGTCTATCGAGCAGAACCGAGAGATTACAATTCATCAACACGATGCAGCAAAATCCACGAGCGGGTATGGCAGGACGGACAATTGGTAAAGGACCAGATTAAAGAAGTTTGTGAAGGAACAAAATATGAAAGAAGATACTGATCGGATACTGTCTTGGCATATGATCCGATGTGGCGGGCTTCGAATAAGAACAAATTCAGGCCGTTGTTCCTTCGGGTATCGGGGGGGAGATTATTTAAAGGAAAGGAGGAAATTAAAATGGAAAAGGTAAAACGAAATCGTCTTCATGTGGGAATAGTGTTGTTAGTTACTTTAACGGCAGGGTTATTCTTCTTCTCCTATGCACCTGCTATTGCAGGGGATAGGGAACGGGACCGGATACAGGGCCTTGTGAACAGTGCAAGGGTCACCCTTAAGGAGTTCATAGGGAACCCCGATTATGCCTGGTTTAACGCAAACCTCGATCATGCTAAGGGCGTGTTGATCTTCCCGCGGGTCCTCAAGGGAGGTTTTATATTCGGTGGCTCCGGTGGAACCGGCGTCTTGCTGGTCAAGGATGAGAAGACAGGGAAATGGGGAGAGCCTGCATACTATACGCTCGGTTCACTGACGTTCGGCTTTCAGATCGGCGGCGAAGCGACAGAGATAGTGATGCTGGCAATGACCCAGAGAGCCATCGACTCACTTCTTTCATCCTCTTTTAAATTAGGGGGAGATGTCTCTATTGCAGCGGGACCGAGGGGTATCGGCACCAAGGCAAGCATGGGTTTCCCAAGTGTGACAGTTGATTTTTATTCCTTCGCGAAGTCTAAAGGCCTCTATGCCGGACTGAACCTTGAAGGGTCTGTTATTTCGGTGAGAGACAGCCTGAATAGGATCTACTATGGCAAAGATGTAACGCCTGCAGACATTATTGTGAGGAAGGATGTCAGAAATATCAAGTCGGCTGAAATCCGTGAAACCCTGCAGTGCAAGTGTTAGGGGTGGCCCTGGGGCGCACCGAACCCTCTTCAAATTAAAATGAGGAGTGAGGAACGCCCCCCACTATTTCAGAAGTCGAGATATTCTAACACCTGTTCTTTTTTAGGAGGGAGGGAGGTGGGTTTTTGAGAGACCCGGATAGCAATGTCCGGGTCCTTCAAACCATGACCGGTGATTGTTAAGACGATGATATCGTCCTTCTTAAAAAAACCCCTACGATCCAGTTTTATGACACCGGCGAGAGAGGCGGCTGAGGCAGGTTCGCAGAAGATTCCTTCCAGGCTCGCCAGCATCTGATAGGCTTGCAGAATTTCGTCATCGCTAACCATATCGATCAGCCCGCCCGATTCATCACGAGCCGCTTCTGCCTGTTTCCAGCTCGCGGGATTGCCGATCCGGATAGCGGTCGCAATCGTCTCAGGTTTCTCCACCACTCTCCCCCTCACAATGGGCGCCGCTCCCTCAGCCTGAAATCCTAACATCTTCGGAAGCGTTTCAACCCTGCCCTTCTCCCAATATTCTTTATACCCTTTCCAGTAAGCCGTGATATTTCCGGCATTTCCTACGGGAAGGCAGTGATAGGCCGGCGCGAACCCAAGATGATCGATCACCTCAAAGGCAGCCGTCTTCTGTCCTTCGATCCGGAAAGGGTTGAGGGAGTTGACCAGGGTGATCGGTTCTGTCTCGGAGATCTCCCTCACAAGGTGGAGAGCCTCATCAAAATTCCCTTCGATCTGAATCACCCGGGCCCCATGGGCCATGGCCTGGGACAACTTCCCGAGAGCGATCTTTCCCTGCGGGATGAGGACATAAGATTTCATTCCTGCCCGGGTTGCGTAGGCTGCGGCTGAGGCGGAGGTATTCCCGGTGGAGGCGCAGATGACCGCCTTTGAACCATTCTCCTTTGCCATGGAGACTGCAACGGTCATCCCCCGGTCCTTGAACGAGCCGGTCGGGTTTAGCCCTTCATACTTGAAATAGAGTTTGACTCCGGAAAGGATTTCTTTGCTGATCAGGGATGATGGAATGAGCGGAGTGTTTCCCTCCATCAGGGTGATCATGCTTTCTTCTTTCATAACCGGCAAAAAATCCAGATACTCCCGGATGACTCCACGCCACATGCTTTCCCCCCAATTTTCCATTTCGGAATTCGGATTTCGGAATTTAATTCCGCACTCCGCATTCCGAAATTACTCCAGCTCATTCTCCACGCGGATGAAGACTGTCTTTCCCAGAATCACTCCCAACCGGTCAATCTCTCTGAGCGCCTGATGGACGCTCTTCTCTCTGGCCTCATGGGTCATCATCACCACGGGCACAGCGCCATTGACCTGCCTTCCCTTCTGTATGACCGCGGAGATGCTGATGCCATTCCTTCCCAGGATCCCCGATATCCTGGAGAGCACTCTGGGACGGTCCAATGCGGAAAACCGCATATAGAACGGCATCACCACATCATCCATTTCCTTCAGGGCGATCTTCCCGATGGCCGATTCCTGATACGAGAGGAGAGGGACCCGCCGCCCGGCTGCGTGGACGAGAAGGTTCCTTCCCAGCTCCACCAGATCTCCCACGACGGCGCTTCCGGTGGGCATCTGTCCGGCTCCCTGCCCATAAAAGAGGGTGGGACCCACTGCATCCCCTTTGATATAGATCGCATTGAAGACCCCGCCTACGGTCGAGAGAAGATGATCCTCAGGAATCATCGTGGGATGAACCCTGGCCTCTATCTTCCCGCTGTCGATTTTTGCAATGGCCAGAAGTTTGATCCGGTATCCGAACTCCTTGCCGAATTGAATATCGAGAGGCGTAATCTCAGAGATCCCGCCAATAAAAATGTCTTTAAACCGGATGGGCGTTCCAAAGGCCAGGCGGATGAGAATGGCCAGTTTGTGTGCGGCGTCGATTCCTTCGACATCATAAGTCGGATCCGCCTCGGCATATCCCTTCTCCTGGGCTTCTTTTAAAACTTCTTTAAACCCTCTCCCCTCATCCGTCATCTTGGTGAGGATGTAGTTGGATGTTCCGTTGAGAATCCCAAAGATCGACTGGATCCGGTTGGCGACCAGCCCTTCTTTAATCGATCGGATCAGAGGAATCCCTCCGCCGACCGAAGCCTCAAAGTTGACATCCACTCCAAACCGTTGGGCCGCCCTGAAAATCTCATCGCCGTGAAGAGCAAGAAGGGCCTTGTTGGCGGTAACGACATGTTTCCGGTTGCGGATCGCCTGCAGGATGAAGGTCTTGGCCGGCTCGATGCCGCCGATGAGCTCCATGACGATATCGATTCCAGAGTCCTTGATCACCTCTTCTGCTTTCCGTGTAAGGACCCCGTGTTTTAATCTCACCCCTCGATTCGTCTCCAGGTCCACATCGGCGATCCGCTTCAGGACAATCTTTGCGCCCATTCTGTTCTCGATCAGTTTTGAATTTTTCTGGAGTATCTTTGCGACACCCGAGCCCACCGTTCCGAAGCCAATCATTCCCACCTTAATCTCTCTCATACCTTCTCCCTTGCATGACGCTTTCTGCAATTTGAATATACCCCTCCTGCATGCATCAATCTCCGTGGAATGCTGGAAAAATGGAATGATGACTTATAACAATGAAGTCTTTAACCTTTTTTTATAAACCCATTCTTCCAATCTTCCATTTTTCCATCATTCCAGCTTTTATTATTTCAATGCTTTCTGTATTCCTTTGACCGCCTGCTTGATCCGGGCTTCATTCTCCACCAGGGCAAACCTGACAAACCCTTCTCCGTACTCCCCGAAACCGATCCCCGGAGAGACAGCCACTTTCCCCTCTCCCAAGAGATATTTTGTAAAATCGAGGGATCCCATCTTCTGAAATTCCTTCGGAATCTCTGCCCAGACGAACATCGTTCCCTTGGGTTTTTCAATCTCCCAGCCTACCCGTTTCAGGCCATGGATGAGGGTATCCCTCCTTCCCTGGTAAATCTCTGAAGTTTCTCGGACACAGGTCTGATCTTCGTTGAGTGCGATGATGGCTGCAATCTGAACGGGTTGAAAGACCCCGTAGTCAAAGTAGCTCTTCAGCCTGGCTAATGCGGTTAGCATCTCGGGGTTTCCTACGGCAAAGCCGACCCGCCAGCCGGCCATATTGTAACTCTTCGAGAGAGAGAATATTTCCACTCCGACATCCTTGGCCCCTTTGACCTGAAGAAGGCTCGGCGCCCGGTATCCATCAAAGACAATATCCGCATAGGCCAGATCATGAACAACCATCAGTCGATGATCTTTTGCGAAATCCACCAGCCTTTCGAAGAAATCGAGATTGACGACCTTCGTCGTCGGGTTGTGGGGAAAACTGACAATCAGCATCTTGGGATGGGGCCAGGTCTGTTTTGTCGCGGTCAACAGCCTTTCAAAGAAGTCCCCCTCGCCTGTCATGGGAACCGAGCGAAGATCCCCTCCAGCGATCACCACCGAGTAAGCATGGATCGGATAGGTTGGATCGGGAACGAGGACCACATCCCCCGGGCCCAGGGTCGCCAGGACCAGATGGCCGATCCCCTCCTTAGCGCCAATCGTGACCACGGCCTCGGAGTCCGGGTCGAGATCCACATCATAGCGGTTCCGGTACCAATCGGTAATGGCCAGTCTAAGTTTATAAATTCCCTTCGAGGCGGAGTACCTGTGGTTTCTCGGATTCTTAACCGCTTCGATCAATTTATTGACGATATGTTTGGGAGTCGGCAGATCGGGATTTCCCATGCCGAGATCGATGATATCCTCTCCCCTTCTCCGGGCCTCCATCTTCAGCTGGTTGACGATGCCGAAGATATAGGGGGGCAATCTCATCATCCGGTGAAAACCCGAACCCTCCGGGTGAAATGCCATGTTTTACTCCTTTAAGTCGAAGTTAAATCTAAACAAAGATATTTGAAATTTCCAAAATAATTCCCTCCCCCTTTGGAAAAGGGGGAGGGGGATTTTCCTGAGTCTCAAATCCCCCCTCGCCCCCCTTTGCTAAAGGGGGGTAATTCGGTGGGGAATGTATCGACATTATTTTGTCCATATCACTAAGAACCTAATAATATTTAGGCTGAGGCTTATATTATGGGGTATTCTTTCAACCTCAACCTTGACTTTATCCTTGGCCTATATTTTCTCAATGGTCATTGGTTAACACACTTTGTAACCCTTTTCAATTCCGTCGCGTTGTCAACGCTTAGCCCCTCGGTTAAATATACGAAAAAGGGTTGGGGAGGTCTTCTGGAAAAACTTTGAAGCGAAACCTCTATCCATTGAACTGCGTAGGTTCGTTTCCTAAAATCATCATCCAAATGGCGAGAAGGCTGGTTTGCATTACCTTATATGACCGCTTTGCAAAGTTTTGGAGGAAGATTTCCCCAACCCTTTTTTGGTCAAGTGCCCTCATAACCGAAGCATTACCCTTCAATCTCGCCGGGTTAGGGGTCAACCGATGGCGGCTAACTCTAACCTTCCTTTCCACCGCCTCATTAGCGCCTCTTTCAATGCCAGGTGGGAAAGTTCCACCAGATCTGGATCTTCCTGAACCAACCGAAAGGCTTCCTTTCTCGCCTCAATCAAAATGGGAGTATCCCGGAGGATATGAGCCACTCTGAAATCAGGCAGCCCGGACTGCCGTATGCCAAAAAAATCCCCCGGTCCCCTCAATTCCAGATCCTGCTCGGCAATTTTAAATCCGTCGTTCGTCCTCTCCATGGCCTGAAGCCGGACCTTCGCTTCTTCGGAAGAACGATATTGAGCAAGCAAAATACACGTTGAGGGATAGCGTCCCCGGCCAATCCTTCCCCTTAACTGATGGAGCTGTGAGAGTCCGAATCGCTCGGCATGCTCCACGACCATGACCGAGGCATTGGGTATATCAATCCCTACTTCAATGACCGTTGTGGCCACCAGAATCTGGATCTTGCCCTCCTTGAACGCCATCATGATCGCTTCTTTTTCATCGCTCTTCATCCGGCCGTGCAGAAGCCCGATCCGGAATGCCGGGAAAACATCTTTTTTCAGGTGTTCGGCCATCCGGGTGGCATCCCTGAGGTCCAGCTTCTCAGACTCCTCCACCAGGGGATAGACGATGAAGACCTGCCGCCCTTTCTTCACTTCCTCTTCAACAATTCCATAGGCTCTGTTCCTCGCAGATTCCGGAAAGACTCTTGTCTCTACAGGCATCCTTCCGGGAGGCATCTCGTCGATCAGCGAGATGTCCAGATCTCCATAAATGGTCATCGCAAGGGTCCGGGGAATAGGGGTGGCGGTCATCACCAGCACATCCGGGTTTCCCCCTTTCTTCTTCAATAATCCCCTTTGAACCACCCCGAACTTATGCTGCTCATCGATAATGGCCAGGCCCAGGCGATAGAATTCGACCTGTTCCTGGATCACTGCATGGGTTCCGATCACGATCTGAACCTCTCCCCTCCGGATGCGATCATAAATCTCTTCTCTCTCCGATCCCTTGATGTTGCTCGTCAGCAAGGCGACACGGACTCCCAGGGGTTCCACCCACCGGCGGATATTGAGATAGTGTTGTTCGGTCAGCACCTCGGTGGGCGCCATGATGGCGGCCTGGCAGCCGCATTCCACGACCCGCAAACCGGCCAGGACGGCCACGATCGTCTTTCCGCTTCCCACATCTCCCTGAATCAGACGGTTCATGGGATGGGGCTTCTCCATATCCTCAATGATCTCGGCCAGGGCTTTCTCCTGCGCGCGAGTCAATCGAAAGGAGAGTTGATTGAGGAGTTTTTGTGAAAGCGCGCCTTCTGCTCTGAAAGAGATGCCTGTCTCGAGAGCCACCCCCTTCTTCTTCAATGCGAGTCCCAGTTCCAAGAAAAAAAACTCATCGAAGATGATCCTCCGGTGCCCGTCGGAACGTTGAAGATTCAGCTTTTCCAGCGATTCCCCTTCGGGAGGGAAATGGACTCTCCGGAAGGCCTCGGAAAAATCAATCAGGTCCTGCCGCTCCACGATTTCCTCAGGGATGGGGCTCGAAAGTTCATCCGAATACCCATCCACAATGGTCTTCATCAGACGGCGCAATGTTCTCTGATAGAGGCCCTCTGTTTCGGAATAGATGGGAACGATCCGTTTAAAGTTGAGGTAATCCTCCTCGATTTCCCCCTCCACGATCTCTACATCGGGATGATGGATCTCTTTCTGGTAATTAAACCACCTGACCTCTCCGGAAAAGATCAATCTTCGCCCTTTTTTAAACCTCTCTTTCAGATAATGCTCATTTCCATGAAACCACTTTAAGGTGAGGGTGCCGCTCCCGTCACCCACGACGGCCTCAAAGACTCTTCTCTTCCTGTTCTGATAAAAGGCCGTTCCTGAAAGCAGGATCTCACCGAAGCCAGTCTCTTTTTTTCCTGCCTTGAGTTCGGATATCTTCTGCAGATGTCTCCGGTCTTCATAGCACCGGGGAAGAAAGTAGAGGCCATCTTCAACGGTCTGTATACCCTTCTTCTCAAAGAGTTTGGCCAGCCTTGGCCCCACCCCTTTCACATACTGGATCGGAGTGAGAAGACGATTCCGAAAATGCTGTGGCTGGGATCGGTTCATCTACTTTTATTTCTCTTTTCTTTTGCAGGTAAATATCCTAGAAATTCCCCTCCCCCTCTGACGGGGGAGGGTGAGGGTGGGGGTGATCCATCAGAAACTATCTTAATATATTTCTTTTTACATAAGGGACATTCGATCTCATTCTCCCCTTTTTTCAATTTAATATTCTCATAGGAGATCACCCTTTCACAATAAGGACACCGGTGCGGAAGCTCCTGAACGATCCGCTCTTCTAACCTCTTTTTCATAAGATTATTCTTCCCCATCCATTTAAGACCTATTCTTCTGCTTTCTATTTTGTCCTTTGTTCATTGTACATCGTTTATCGTTCATCGTCCTAATGACTGCTTTCCGCATAGGGACTATACTAAAACTCCTCCGAAGAATCAACCCATTCCATTCCTTGGTCCATTCCTCGAAGAAAATGTGTGAAAAAATTTGGCTTGACAGCATAAATTATTCTGATATAAATATCTCATCTGAATTGTATTTTAAGAACGCCATCTGCCGGAACATTTTAATCAACAATTCCTGAATCTTTTTTCTCTGACTAAAGCTCTTCTCCCCTCCCCCTTGGTGGAACAGGCTTCCAGCCTGTCATAACGGGTAAGATGCCCGTCCCACTCTGGGAGGAGGGAGGTCGGGGGTAGACGATGTGAGGAGAGATTTGGGGGGACGGCAATGGATTCAAATAACATTAATAGGGAAGAGAGAAAAACGATTTTGATTATTGATGATGAACGGGGAATGCTGGATTCCCTTGAAGAGCTTTTTAGTGACAGCTTTGACGTACTAAAGGCAGAGGACGGAAAAGAGGGACTGAGCCTATTTGGAAGTCTCCGGGTAGACCTTGTCCTGCTGGACCTGAAATTGCCGGGGATGGATGGTGTCGAAGTATTGAAAAAAATTCGGGAGATTTCAAAAACAATTCCTATACTTGTAATGACAGCCCACAGCACAATCGAAAGAGCCGAAAGGTGCGCTGATTTGATGGTCCAGGGTTACATAAGAAAACCTTTTGACCCCTTTGATTTACTTGAAAGGGTGAGAGCCACATTCAAGGAAGACAGTTGGATTGAGGGTTTTACGGAAAATCGTTTAAAATGCTGTCCCATGGACAGGCCAAGTGTTCCGGTCAGAGAATCAATAAAAATGATTGGCAGTCATTACAAAGAACCTATTCGGCCCAGGGATGTTGCAGCCGAGGTCCGCATTTCAAGAGAGTACATGGGTAAACTGTTCAAGAAGGAAATGGGATGCAGTATGGATGAACAAATTAATAGGTTAAGAATTGAAAAGGCCAAACTCCTCCTTAAGAAAAGGAACATGAATCTATCCAAAATAGCGAGAGAAGTAGGATTTACCAGCGACTCCTATTTTTGTAGAAGGTTCAAGAAACAAACCGGCATGACCCCAACCGAATTCAAGAAAACTTTCTCATAGTTGAAAAAGGAGGAATCTTTACTTCGACCACCTTTTCGGGTCTTGCTCCGCCAATTTCTTATATCAGAATCAGCCACCAACCTTAAGGAGTTCAACCTGTCAACCTGGGGTCCCAACCTGGGGTCCCAACCTGGGGTCGGGGTCCCAACCTGGGGTCGGGCTTGCAATATTGCAAATTAAGAGAAGGTGTCTAATAATTTTCCAACCTTTTC
>Ga0154725_1117_pt1 | contig 11380 bp, 7 predicted proteins | sample Rifle2008BG16ft_FD_105733 | JGI IMG/M metagenome (GOLD analysis project Ga0154725, IMG submission 105733) | Deltaproteobacteria bacterium RBG_16_49_23 | reverse complement strand
ATGTCATAACCTTCCTGCGCCTTGGCATACAGGCGCGGGATTTCTTCCGGCCTGTCCTGCAAGTCGCAATCCATCACCACTACCCAGTCGCCGCGACAGTGATCCAGGCCGGCGGTGATGCCGTAATGCTGGCCGAAGTTGCGGCTGAACTGGATGCCGCGCACGCGCGGATCGGCCGTAGCCAACCGCTCGATCGCCTGCCATGAACCGTCACCGCCGCAGTCCTCTACCAATATGATTTCGAAGTCCGGCGAGATGCTTTCCAGCGCGGCCTTCAGGCGCAGATACAACTCATCGAGACAATTCTCGGCCTTGTATACCGGGATGACGACAGATAGGAGCGGGACAGGATGGCTCATTTTTTAAACTTGCATGCTCATGATGAAATGATGAAATTAATGCAGCTCATATTCCTTATCTTTGTAAGTTGATGCATCACTTTCGCGATATTCTAGCAATGTTAAAAATAGTTGTGCAGGATCGGCAGCGTTTATAACTTCAAGGTCACCAATAGGTCAAACATTTTCCCAATTTGCCGAAATTCCCTAATTGGTTGTTGAAATACGTATTGCATCCTACCCCAACGGAAAACCCGACCTGACATAATGCGACACATTCTATTTTCTCAACGTTGGGAGCGTTGTTAGCACCCCGAAAAATGCTGCAATTTGACTGCATGAACCGAATTTCAACCTCCTGCCAAGAGGTTAATGCGGGCATAAACAAAAAACTTGAATGCTTCGAGTAATAGATTATCACGACAGTGGTTGAGGCTGAGGTTTGTTTTTTATTTGTTCAATGTTTCATCTCATGGCCACACAACGTATTGGCATTTAAAACATTTTCTGATTGCCGATTTCTTTTCGTTCTTAGGCGATTTCAGGATGATTCTCGATGAGAAGTCCGCTTGGGGTGATGCCGTTTCGATTCATCTTTACGCTGCATTTCTTAAGCCGCTTTTGACAACTTCTGCTAAAGTATCCATCATGAACATGACCAGCGCCCAACTCTATTTACGTCTTCTTGGCTACGTCAAACCCTATTGGCGTACTTTCGCAATTTCTCTTATCGGCACAGCCGTGGTCGCTGCGACTGAGCCTTTGGTTCCAGCGCTGATAAAACCGATGCTGGATGGTACTTTTGTACACAAGGATATGACGATGATGCGCATGGTGCCCGCCATCATCATCCTGATTTTTCTAGTGCGCGGCATTGCCACTTTTATCAGCACTTATGCGATCAGTTGGGTGGGCAATATGCTGGTGATGGATTTGCGCAACGAGATGTTTCGTAAATTACTCGCTTTACCGACACGCTATTACGACGATCATGCAACCGGCAACCTCATCTCAAAGCTGACCTATGATGTCACCCAAGTAACCACCGCCGCCACCACGGTGGTAACGGTAGCCGTACGTGACAGCATCGTCCTGGTCGGCTTGCTCGGTTGGTTGTTTTATCTTAATTGGAAGCTGACACTGCTGAGTTTACTAATGGCGCCAGTGATTGCTTTAATTATCAGCACTATCAGCAAACGGATGCGCAACAGTAGCCGGGATGCACAGAAGGCTATGGGTGACATCACACAGGTGATCGAAGAAAGTGTTGGCGCACACAAGGTGGTCAAGTTGTTCGGCGGCCAACAATATGAAGGCCAGCGCTTCAGCGAGCAGAACAACTGGATGCGCCGCCATGCCATGAAGCAGGCTGCAGCAGGTGCAGCGAATGTGCCCATCGTGCAAATTGTTGCAGCAGTCGCCTTGGCAGCAGTGGTCTACCTGGCAACCCTGCAATCCAACGCGGATGAAATTACGGTGGGCGGTTTCGTTTCGTTCATCATGGCGATGCTGATGCTGACCGCGCCACTTAAGCGCCTGACCGGAGTGAGCGAATATCTGCAACGCGGACTGGCAGCATCGGAAAGCGTGTTTTCTCTGCTGGACACCGAAAGCGAAACAGATAGTGGTACGGAGACAATTGGCCGGGTACGCGGCGAATTGCAATTTAATAATGTGCAGTTTTCCTACATCCAAAACGCTCGTCCCGCACTGCAAAATATTTCTCTTCATATTCGTGCCGGAGAAAACATCGCTTTGGTAGGCGCATCCGGCGGAGGCAAAACCACGATGGCCAATTTGGTTCCGCGCTTCTATTCCCCGACCAGTGGCGCAATTCTGCTAGATGGGCACGATCTCTCCAACCTCACCTTGTCCAGCCTGCGCGCCAATATCGCTTTGGTAAGCCAGGAGGTTGTGCTATTCAATGATACTGTCGCGGCAAACATCGCCTATGGGCAAATGCGCGAAGTGCCGGAATCTGAAATCATCGCTGCCGCCAAAGCTGCGCATGCCATGGAATTCATCAGCGAATGGCCTCAAGGCTTATATACACTGGTCGGCGAACGTGGCATCAAACTTTCCGGCGGCCAACGTCAGCGTATCGCCATCGCACGCGCAATCCTCAAAGACGCCCCTATTCTTATTCTCGATGAAGCTACCTCAGCACTCGACAGCGAATCTGAACGTCACGTGCAAGCCGCGCTTGAAACTTTGATGCAAGGTCGCACCTCGCTAGTCATTGCACACCGTTTATCCACCATCGAAAAGGCGGATCGAATAGTCGTGATGCAAAAGGGAGAGATTGTCGAGACAGGAACCCACCGCGAATTGCTGGCAAAGGATGGGGTGTATGCGCAGTTGCACCATATCCAGTTTTCCAATGCTGGTGCTGAGTAGCGGGATAGGGAGCCGACATCAATAGCCGGTGGAGGGTTTAATATTTAACCCGGATAATCCATTAGCAATGCTTTGATCATGTTCGTTACGGCTGAAAAGCTTGCACCCTCAGTGTCAGAAAACTTATGGCCGGGCACCCGTAGGAGCCCGATTTATCGGGCGATTGGTTTGAGACCCTGTCGCCCGATAAATCGGGCTCCTACAAGAAGTTCTGGCCTTAATGGATTATTTGGGTTTAAGGAAGCGCTGAATAAGTCCTCCGTTCGTGGTGAGTTTGTCGAACCATGAGCGGAGGGCAATTAACAATCAATACATTAGCCTGCCAGCCCTTCGACAGGGCGAACGGACTTAATCAGTGTTTCCTTAAATAAAGCTTTATAACAACATGCTAAGCCCGTTAAAATTAACACTTCAGGGCAATCAAGGAATACATGATGAAAGCGGTCATTCTAGCGGGTGGTCTTGGCACACGAATTAGTGAAGAAACCTCGGTCCGACCCAAACCCATGATAGAAATAGGCGGTAAACCAATTTTATGGCACATCATGAAGATCTATTCGTCGCACGGAGTGAATGAATTCATTATCTGCCTTGGCTACAAAGGCTATTTGATCAAGGAATACTTTGCCAACTACTTTTTGCATACATCAGACGTTACATTCGATATGAAGAACAATCGAATGGATGTTCATCAGAACAGCTCTGAGCCTTGGAAAGTAACGCTGGTAGATACCGGCGATGAATCCATGACCGGTGGACGACTTAAACGGGTTCGCCAATTTTTGGGCGATGACGATTTTTGCTTTACCTATGGTGATGGCGTTGGCGATATTAATATCACTGAAGCAATCAAGTTTCACCAATCTATGCGCACTTTTGCAACCTTAACAGCCGTTCAGCCTCCTGGCCGATTTGGCTCGCTAATAATGGACGGCACCAAGGTTCAAGGTTTTCAAGAGAAACCTCAAGGGGACGGCGGTTGGATCAATGCGGGATTTTTCATCTTGTCGCCTAAAGTGATTGACGAAATTGAGGGAGATCACACTACATGGGAACGCGAGCCAATAGAAAAACTTTCTAGCGCAGGTCAACTATCAGCCTATAAACATCATGGGTTTTGGCAGCCTATGGATACGCTGCGCGATAAAAATCATCTGGAAGAGCTATGGCAATCAGGCAAAGCGCCGTGGAAAAATTGGCCGTGACCTCCACTTTCTGGACAGATATAAAGGTTTTTGTTACCGGGCATACCGGCTTCAAGGGAAGCTGGTTGTGCTTGTGGCTGCAACATCTAGGCGCAGAAGTGACAGGCTATGCACTGCAACCGCCAACCAACCCCAGCCTGTTTGAAGTTGCCCAGGTTGCACGGGGCATGAAATCCATCATCGGCGACATCCGCGATGGCGAAACTTTAACCGGCGCAATGCAAGCCGCAACTCCTGACGTGGTTATCCACATGGCTGCCCAACCGCTGGTCCGCTACTCCTACATAGAGCCGGTAGAAACCTATTCGACCAATGTAATGGGCACTGTGCATTTGCTTGAAGCCGTGCGCAAAACGCCGAGCGTGCGGGCGGTAATCAACGTCACCAGCGACAAATGCTATGACAACAAGGAATGGGTGTGGGGTTATCGTGAAAACGAAGCCATGGGCGGCTATGACCCTTACAGCAACAGTAAAGGATGCGCAGAATTGGTGACCTCGGCTTATCGCAACTCGTACTTCAACCCAGCGAAATACAGCGAGCACCGCGTTGCACTGGCATCGGCGCGCGCAGGCAACGTCATCGGCGGTGGCGACTGGGCAGACGACCGCCTGATCCCCGACATCCTGAGAGCCATCAGTGAAGGGCGGCCCGTCGTCATCCGCAACCCGCGCGCAATCCGCCCCTGGCAGCATGTACTTGAGCCGCTTTACGGCTATTTGCAGCTAGCGCAGAAACTATATGTTGAGGGCACTGCCTATGCCGAGGGTTGGAACTTCGGGCCTAATGATGAGGATGCCCAGCCTGTACAATGGATAGCCGAACACCTCACGGATAAATGGGGTGATGGCGCAAGCTGGCAAATGGATCAAGCTGATCATCCTCATGAAGCGCACTACCTCAAGCTCGATTGCTCTAAAGCCAGGATGCGCCTTGATTGGCGGCCACGCTTGAATCTGTCTCACACCCTGGAAATGATTGTTATGTGGCAACGCGCTTACCTTTCACAACAAGACATGCGCAAATACACATTGGAACAGATCAAGAAATTCTCTAACTGAAAGAAAGCATGGGCACGCACAGCAAAGAACAAATACGCACACAAATCGCTGACCTCGTTAAGCAGTATGCCGACCTCGCTTATGCACCAACCATATTCGTGGCAGGCAAGAGCGTCATACCGCCTTCCGGCAAGGTGATCGGTACGAAGGAACTGCAAAACATGGTGGAGGCCTCGCTCGACGGCTGGCTCACCACAGGGCGTTTCAATGATGCCTTCGAAAAACGCCTGTCAGAATTCCTGGGGGTTAAGCATGTACTGACTACCAATTCAGGCTCTTCAGCAAACCTGCTGGCATTCTCTGCGCTTACCTCCCACAAGCTGGGAGATCGCGCCGTCAAGCCTGGCGACGAAGTAATTTCGGTCGCCGCAGGCTTCCCAACTACAGTTAATCCTATTTTGCAATTTGGCGCCGTCCCTGTTTTCGTGGATGTAAATATTCCGACTTACAACATCGACCCTGCCAGGATCGAAGCAGCGATCACGCCCAAGACCAAAGTTATCATGCTGGCACACACCTTGGGCAACCCTTACAACCTTGAAGTGGTCGCAGCACTGGCCAAAAAACACAAGCTGTGGCTTATCGAGGATTGTTGCGATGCGCTCGGCTCAACTTATGACGGCAAGCTGGTAGGAACCTTCGGCGATATTGCCACGCTTAGCTTCTACCCCGCACATCACATTACCATGGGCGAGGGAGGCGCGGTGTTCACCAACAACGACGAACTCAAGATGATCATCGAATCATTCCGTGACTGGGGGCGGGATTGCTACTGCGGCCCAGGCAAAGACAACACCTGTGGCAAGCGTTTTTGCTGGAAGCTGGGCGACCTGCCGGAGGGTTATGACCACAAGTACACCTATTCCCATTTGGGCTACAACTTGAAGATTTCCGACATGCAGGCAGCCTGTGCCTTGGCGCAGATGAACAGGCTGGAGGATTTTACTGCCGCACGCAAACACAACTTTGCTTTCCTTAAAGATCGCCTGAAGAGCTGCGAGGAGTTTCTTATCCTTCCCGAGGCCACAACGAATAGCGTTCCGTCATGGTTCGGTTTCCCAATCACGCTGCGCGAGAGTGCCGGCGTAAAGCGTGTTGATCTGCTGCAGTATCTGGATGAGCACAAAATTGGCACACGTTTGTTGTTTGCAGGCAATTTGACACGCCAGCCTTACATGATAGGCAGAAATTTCCGCGTATCCGGCGAACTAACCAATACTGACATCATCATGAACAACACTTTCTGGATAGGCGTATATCCCGGGTTGAGTGAAGAAATGCTGAGCTTCACCGTCGATAGACTGGAAACATTCCTGGGTGTAAATTTCTAAAATATCGGTATGTCAATATTGCTGACAGGGGGGAGCGGCTTCATCGGCAGAAATCTCATCGAGTTGATGGATCACAAGTATCAGATTGTTGCTCCAACCAGCAAAGAGCTTAATCTGCTTGATGAGGATGCCGTTGAAAAATTTCTGGTAAATAATGAAATAGATTTCATCATTCACTCTGCCGCCACGCCAGGCCACCGCAACGCACCTGTTTTTCCCGATCTGGTTGCACGCAACTTGCGCATGTTTTTCAATCTGGCGCGAAACAAACATCGATTCAAGAAAATGATCTATCTTGGCTCAGGGGCCATATACGATGGCAGGCATTATGAACCCAGGATGCGAGAAGATTATTTTGATGCGCATGTCCCCGCCGACCCGCACGGCTTCTCCAAATATGTCCTGTCAAAATATATTGAACACGAACCAAGCATCATCGAGTTAAGAATCTTTGGCGTGTTCGGGAAATATGAAGACTATGCGATCCGCTTCATTTCCAACGCCATCTGCAAGACGTTCTTTGGCCTACCGATTACCATCAAACAGAATCGCCGCTTTGACTACATCTTCGTGAACGACCTCGTGCCGATTATTGAGCACTTTATTGAAAACTCATCGGCCCGAAATATCTTTAATGCTTGCAGCGATCACGCGATAGACCTGCTGACACTGGCTGGAAAGGTGCGCGAGATATCAGGCTCGCAGTCAGAAATTATTGTGAGTAAGCCAGGCAGCGAATTGGAATACAGCGGTGACAACAGCTTGTTGAGGGCCGCAATTCCAGCCCTTGAACTGACCCCTATTGATACTGCTATTCGTGAACTGTATAACTGGTATGCAAATAACCGGCACACCATCAACAAAGAATTGTTACTTTCAGATAAATAATGAGCCTAAAATTTGGTCATTCCCGCGAAGGCGGGAGCGACGAAATATGAATTTAGTGCCAACACAATGCAACGAAGAGGGCATAGATGATTAAAGTTTCCGATTACATCGCCAGGCGAATTGCCGAACTTGGTGTGAAACATGTGTTCATGATCTCAGGTGGCGGCGCAATGCACTTGAATGATTCAATCGGAAAGCACAAAGGCTTTCAGTACGTTTGCAACCACCATGAGCAAGCCTGCGCTATTGCAGCAGAAGGTTATTCGCGCATTACCGGCAACATGGGCGTTGCTGTTGTAACCAGCGGCCCCGGCGGCACCAACACCGTTACAGGCGTTCTTGGCATGTGGCTGGACTCCATCCCCGGTCTATTTGTTTCCGGGCAAATCAAATACAGCACAACTGTTGAAAGCACCGGCCTACCATTGCGCCAACTGGGCGACCAGGAGGGCGACATTGTCAGCGTGGTAAAACCCATCACCAAATATGCGGTAATGGTAAAAGACCCAAAAACCATCCGTTATCATTTAGACAAGGCAATTTACCTTGCCAAACATGGACGCCCTGGCCCGGTGTGGCTGGATATTCCGTTGGATGTGCAAGCGGCCATGGTAGATGAAGCGTCACTATTGCCTTACAGCACAAGTGAAGATGAAATCTGCTTTGCCCAAAGTGAAGTGGAAAAGCAGGCCGCTACAATTATTCAGAAGATCAGATCTGCCGAACGGCCGGTATTCTTAGCGGGCAACGGCATTCGTCTCAGCGGCGCAATGGACCTTTTTTATGAAGTGGTTGACCTGCTCAATATCCCCGTGCAAACAGCCATGGGGGGTAATGACATCATTCATTCTGACCACACTTTGTTTGTTGGCCGTCCAAGCGTAACCGGCGACCGTTCCAGCAACTTCATCCTGCAAAACTCCGACCTGTTATTAGCAATCGGTGCACGGCTGGGCGTCAGAACAGTCTCCTACCTGTTCAAGGCCTTTGCCCGTGCTGCATACAAGATCGTGGTGGATGTCGATTATGCGGAATTGCTCAAGCCCACCCTATACCCCGACATGCGCGTACATTGCGACGTTAAAATTCTTCTTACTGAAATGGCTCGTCAACTCCGTAGCGCACCTGTTACTCCAAAAAAGCAATGGATAGATTGGTGCAGAGAGCGCCGGCGCCTGTATCCAAGCGTCTTGCCGGAATACAAGGAACAGAAGGATTTTGTAAATTCGTTTTACTTTGTGGATGTACTTTCAAAACTTGCTGCAGCGGAAGACACCTTCGTTCTTGCCAATGGCGCAGCCAACACCTGCACTTTCCAGGCCGTTAAATTGAAAAAGGGCCAGCGCCTGTTTACCAATTCTGGGTGTGCGTCCATGGGGTATGACTTGCCCGCAGCCATTGGGGCGTGTTTCGCCAATGGTAAGAAACGGATCCTGTGCATTGCCGGCGATGGCAGCATCCAGATGAACCTGCAGGAACTGCAAACGATTGTTCATCACAATCTGCCCATCAAGATTTTCTTGCTGAACAACAATGGTTACACCTCCATACGCCTGTCCCAGGACGCCTATTTCCCCGGCGAATATGTTGCGGCCGACCCCACCAGCGGCGTCTCATTCCCTGACATCCAGAAAATTGCTCTGGCCTATGGCATCCCATCACAAAAGGTCAGAACACATGCCGAGCTGGAAGAAAAAATAATTGCAACGCTAAGCACACCCGGCCCAGCCATCTGTGAACTGATGATGTCACCCACGCAACCATTGTTACCCAAGCTCGCCTCTGAAATCAGACCGGATGGAACGATGGTCTCCAAGCCACTGGAGGACATGTTTCCCTTCCTGGATCGGGAAGAGTTTATGCAAAATATGCTGATTGAGCCCTGGGATTCGTCAAAATGAACAACCATGTTCGCTATTGACTAGCCAGAATATGAAACTAGTCACTTGTCTCTCAGGTGCTTCCAAGTGAAATTACTATCGCAAAAAAACCTGGTATCGCTGCTCTACTTCCTGCTGCCCGTCATTGTTGTCTTTAGCGGACAGAATCTGGTCGGTGCCCGATACACTGCCTGGGACACCCATGATTTTGGGTTTACCAATTTTTTATATTTCAGCGATTCCATCTTCCAGGGGATTATTCCGTTGTGGAATCCATTCATTCAGTCCGGTACTTTTTTTCCTTCTCTTAATAACGCCGGCCTGTTTTCACCCCTCGTATTCCCCTTTGCCCTGATTGCGCATTTCTTATCGCCCGTTGTGGTCTACGAGTGGCTCATACAGTTCATTATCCTGCTGGGTGGCATTGGCACCTATTTATTCTGTCGCTCTGCCAAACTGGAACACGATCTCGCCTGTTTGGGCGCCACGATTTATCTTATAACCACACTCATACCCAATATGGGACAGTTCGGCTTTATCTTTACCTTAAGCCTTCTTCCGTGGATGTTGGCAGCTGCTCATGCAATCACAGAAAGAAAGTTATCGTTAGCCGCATGGCCACTATTTGGTGTTCTCTGCGGCTTTGCCATGGCCTCGGGATATCCGTGGATGAACCTGGTCAATTGCGGAATATTCGTTGGCTATACTGCCTTTTTGCATTGTTCTGATCGGTCAAACTCTAGAGAAGTTGCTTTCCGATTTATTTATTTTTTGCTTCCAGCCCTGCTGACCTACAGCCTCTTCATTTTCCCTGGCTATTCAGACTTAATCTTTAATTACTCAAATTTCGCAGGAGATTACATATACCCTGCGGAAGAAGTTCAACGCGGCATCAATAGCTCAACGCTGAAATCACATCACTATGACTCACTGTGGACGGCTATCAAAGTACTAATCAACCCTGATTTATTCGGCGTGACTTTTGCGGGATGGCGATCAGAAACGACCACAGGATGGAGCATGGGCGTTGGTTTTATCACCGCCTTGCTGCTTGTTAATGCGGCTCTCAAAAAACCCGAAATCAAACTCGTTTATTATTTCTGGATTGCCCTTGCAGCCGCTGGCCTCTTTTATGCCTCAGCAAACCAACCCATGGCTTATTTAAGCAAGCACCTCCCGCTGTTTAGTTCAAACAGATGGTGGTTTCTCGGGCTGGATTATAGTGTGATTGCTTTGCTTGTCCTCGCGCTGCTCTGGACACAAGACGCCTTTAGCAAAGCAGCGCTAACGCTACCTGGCGGGCTTGGGTTAACTGTTATCAAATACGGAGTGCTACTGGTTTTAATTCTATTTCTATTGGGTCAGCGCATCCCGGCAGGCCCGGTTCTCATTATCCTGAGTGCTATTGCCGTTTTAACTTTCCAGGAGCTTACCCGTAACAGACGGGGACAAATAATCTTCCTGACAGTGCTGGCAGTTGCAGAAGCTCTTTTGTTAGTCCGCACATGGGCCAACGACAATACTTATGGCTCCTCTTTTCTGATGAATAAGCGCTATTCAGAACAAGTTAAGCAGCGTAACAGTTCACCAATAATTATTAACCAAAACGAAAGAATTACCACAAGCACGGATTGGCATATCAGCAAAACCCCCTCTTCAGGCGGCAATAACAATCTAGGTAACCCGCTTTACTGGTATATACAGGGCACGCCCATCGTTTCACAGTTGTTTACGCTGGCAAACAATTCAAGGCAAGAGAAAACCATTCGCAGAGCCGACTATAAAAATGACAACACTTATGTGGATGCAATTATTGGGGACATATTGAGCAACCCTCAAATACCGACTGCAGATATTCCATTGACAATCAATTCTGAACTTGGCACATCAACCCCAAGCAGGATTTTGCACACCGAACTTCAGCCCAACAAGGGAATAGTTAGTGTTGAGATAGCAGAGCCGACGCTTGTTATCTTTAATAGTAATTACGCCCCTGGGTGGGAGGCATATGTAAATGGGAAGCCTGTTCCGTTAATCAAAATCAATCACCTGTTCATGGGCGTTGAAATTAAAGAGTCAGGTCACCAAAACGTAACGTTTGAATATAAGCCGACAATGGTGATTGTGACGATTTTCCTGCCTTATATTGCGTTGCTGATTTTCTCTCTATTGTTTTTCTGGTTAGCTGACCTTCCCCCGAAAAATCGTCTTCCAAGGGTGACGTAAAATTAACGTTACATTTGGAAAGGAATACGATGAAGATACCGAAGCAGGAATACA
>Ga0154725_1040_pt1 | contig 11569 bp, 10 predicted proteins | sample Rifle2008BG16ft_FD_105733 | JGI IMG/M metagenome (GOLD analysis project Ga0154725, IMG submission 105733) | Deltaproteobacteria bacterium RBG_16_49_23 | reverse complement strand
CCAGCCCGATACCGGGGGGTATCATCGTCGTGATTAACGAGCTGCAACCAATGACGGCTGCCGAGAATCCTCCGGAATATCCCTTTTTTATCATGCCCGGTCCTAACACGCGCGAGAGCATGGCGGCGTCACCAATCGCCGAACTCGTAATCCCGCCCAGCGATGCAGCTAACACCATGTTGCTCTGCGCCGTCCCGGCACGCATATGTCCCGTGAGAACCGACGCCAGTTTCATGACTCGTTCGGTAATGCCGGTCGCGTTGAGTAAGTTGCCGGCTAAAACAAACAATGGAATTGCAAGCAGAAGAAAGTTTTGTGTTTGGGAAAGCACTTGTTGAACGGGCATTGTCAATGGCAACGTTGGATTCAGTAGAAAGAAGGCAACTCCGGAAATACCAAGGGCAAAGGGGACTGGCATTCCCATTAACATAAAGAGAAAAAACAGAACCAATACTAACGTCATTTTATAATCTCCTTGCTGTCAATAACAATGAAACTCTATTCAGATTATTTCACCACTAACGCCTTCATGCTTCTCGATCGATTCACCCGTCGATATCGCTCGCAAAAAAGTTTTGATTTTCAAAATCGCGGTGATCAACATCAGAGCACAACCAATCGGCACACTAAGCGTAACCCACGTATAACTAAAACCCGGAATCCCCTGAAAAGTTCTCAATCGGGTCGTGTAGGAAAGCCACGAGCCATATCCGATCATGCCCGCCAAGAAAATAACAATGATCATATAATTAATGAATTTGAGATAGAGTTGCGCTTTCTGGGGGAGTTTACTCGTGATCACTTCAATGCAGAATAGTCTATCCAATCGCATCGCGGCATCGGCGCCTGAAAAACCGTCCAGGCAAAAAGAAATGTTGCCGCATCCATCGCCCAGTTCAAGGGATAATATAAAGTTCGCCCTACCGCCGCAACAAATACCAATAATGCAAGAATCCCCAATGCCCATTGGGCGACGAGCATCTCTTTCTTACAGATAAACTCGTAAATATTTTTCATCAGCCAGCACCTCTACCCTTAACCTCTAAGAAATATTTTTCTGCCGATTAGAATTCGGGTCTTTACACCCAAAGGAATAATCCCATGCATAGGGGGAACATCTCTGGCCCGGCTTTTCTGAAGCTTCCGATTCCCTATAGGATCCTCATTAATAGTTATCCGGGCCACGAAAGCCGCGACTTGACAGATTTTCCGATAAAGGTTCGCACCCTTTCCTCTCTTTGAGAAACCGGTCCTGCCGGGGCTGCGACCTTGCCCTTCAAAGGGAGCCGCGGCCGCGGCAGCGCCATGGCATATAGGAACCGATCCTCAACAAGAGGAGGGGCCGGTTTCCCCACTCTTCCTACTACTTCTTTCCAATTTCCTTAAAGACTTTGTCCTTTACATCAGCAATTTTCAAAACCTCATAAGCCTTTTCTCCGGCCTTTTTGAAAGCGGCTATATCCACATTATCCACCACGATCATCCCTCTCTTTGTTGTCAGGTCCGCCTTGACTTCTTTCTCAAGCTTCTCCAGAATGAGCTTAGAGGTCTCGATTCCGGCTTTTTCACATTCCTCTACAATAATTTTTTGGTAGTCGGCAGGCAAACTATTAAACCACTTCGCGCTGATGACCTCGTAATTGACCAGCATGATATGTCTTGACTCGGTTACGTACTTAAGAACCTCATAAAAACGTCCGGCGGGTATGTTGTTGTATACCAGCTCAACTCCGTCCATCGCCTTTTGCTGAAGAGCCGGGTACATTTCTCCGAATGCAAGAGCGACAGGGGTTGCGCCGAGAGCGCGCACAGACTCCTGCCATATGGGGGCAGGGGGAGTCCGGATGCGAAGGCCCTTTAAGTCTTCCGGGGATCTGATGGGCTTATTCGTAAAAAAATGTCTGTAGCCCTGGACCCAGCTAAAAGATAGAACTTTTAAACCATGTTTGTTGGCCAGCTCGTCAAGAAAACCCTTGACTGTTGGCGATTTAGTGAGTTTTTCCACTTCCGCAAGATTCTCAGCAAAATACGGGCCATTCATAATAGCTATCCCGGGCACATAATTACCCATGCGGGCTGAGTCGGTATTCTGCCCTATATTTGCGCCCGCCCTTATCTGCTCAATAATATCTTCTTCAACACCAAGCTGTGCGCTGTGAAAGACCTCAATCTTAAGGCCGCCTTTTGTTTTCTCCTCAACCGCTTTTGCCCAATTCGTAAATCCCTGGTGATAAGGTTCTTTTTGACCCAACACATGGTTAAATTTTAATGTGTACTTGGGTTGTCCAAACGCCGGCGCTCCATAGAAAGCTATAGCAAAGAATAAAACCATAAACACAGCAACCATCATCGAAAAATGTTTTAAGCTTTTCATCTTTCCTTCCTCCTTGTTTTAAAAACTCTAAATTCTTAATTCTTAACTCCGAACTCCGAACTCTAAACTCCGAACTGTGCATCACCTTCCTTCCCGATAACCCAATTGCTGAGAAATCCTCAGAGCTGTTTCCATCACCTCCTTCTTAAGGGATTCCTGAACCATTTTTTTAGTAACACGGAAAGCAGGACCGGAGAGGCTGATTGCCGCCACGGCTTTTCCCGCCTCATTATAGATAGGAGCGCCCACGCATCGAACCCCCTTCTCATTTTCTTCATCGTCAATGGCATATCCCTGATTCCGGACCATTTTAAGGTGCTCTTTCAACTGGGCCGTATCCGTAATTGTATTTTCCGTTCTTTTCGAGAGCCCTTTTCCCCTAAAAAACTGATTCAACTCCTCATCAGGGAAGTGAGAGAGGAGAACCTTACCCACAGCGCTGCTGTGGGCGGGATTCCGGAGGCCGATCCGGGAGGCCATCCTCAGACCGCTTGGATTATGATCTCCTTCTACTTTATCGATATAGACGATCTCATTGCGGTCGAGAACGACAATATGGACCGTCTCCTTCGTCTTTTCAGCCAGTTCCCTTGAGAAAGGTTCAGCTTCCTTCCGGAGATCGAGCTGCCCCAAAAGGAGATTTCCAAGCTCCACCAGTTTGAATCCCAGGGAATAGTCTCTCGTCTTCGAATCCTGGCGCACGTAGCCGAGGTAGGTCAGTGAGGAGAGGAGGCGATGCGTGGTCCCTTTTGGAAGGCTCACTTTAGAGGAGAGATCCCGAACACTAATCCCCTGAGGATTCTGTCCCAGAATATCGAGGATTTGTGAGACTCTTTCGATTGTCTGCACAAGGTTGTTCGGTTTCGATTCCTGCGGGGGCGTCATAAATCATTTCGTATTACGGAACGATATTTCGCTATATATTATCAATCGCCTTTTCCCTCTGTCAAGTCTTTTTTCACCCTGCGGGGAAACTCATTTTTGCGAAAATCTCTTTGATTAATTCAATCAATTTGTGTTAGTGAAGAAATCGTGAAATGTGAGGGTCGAAACTCAGGAGGTATCAGATGACTCATATTCTCAGCAGGATGGATCTGGAAGAGATCAGCCGGTGGTCCACATGCTCCATTGCGAACGCCATAGAGCTTTTCGATATTCGTCCTCGAAATGAGGGATTCATGCTGCCGGAGATTAAATGTATCTTTCCGGAGCTGGGCAACATGATCGGGTATGCTGTCACTGCGGTGATTAGCGCTGAATTCCCCGGAGGCCGCCGGATTGAGCCGCCGGTCTGGTGGGAGGAGATCATGAAGATACCGGAGCCTCGAATCGCTGTCATCCATGACCTGGATCGGCCGGTGATCGGGTCCTTCTGGGGCGAGGTAAATGCCGGCATTCACAAAGCCCTGGGATGCGCCGGAGCCGTGACAGACGGCTCGGTAAGAGACCTGGAAGAAGTCCGGAAAGCTGGATTTCATTTCTTTTCGAGTTGCGTGTCAGTTTCTCATGCCCATGTTCATCTGATGGAGGTGGGCTTTCCGGTAAAAGTGGGAGGATTGACGGTAAAGTCCGGCGATCTGATCTTCGGAGATCAACATGGGGTCATTTCCATCCCTCACGAAATAGCGAAGGATGTTTCCCGGGCAGCTCAACTCGTTGAAGACTGGGAGCGGCCTGTCATCGATTACTGTAAATCAAAACCATTTTCAATCGAAGGGCTCAAGGAGCGGTATCTGTCTCCAAGGCCCACCTGGCCTCCCCGTAACAAGTGAGAATGTGTGAAAAAATTGAAGGACTGTGCCTCTGCCCACAGGATTGGGCGTCTTGTCCAAGCTTTAGAAGGCGAGTCATTAGATGTTGTGGGTAACCTTCGTTTTCGGTAAGATAGCGGTATGACCCAGGTTTAGGCAACGCAGTTTAATCTCAAAGGTTCCGCCCTAAAGCTTCTCCAACCCCCCCAACCCTGTGGGCCGGAACGATGCCGATTCTGGTAATGTGATTTTTTCACACCTTCTGAAGAAGTGATGGAGGAATCAATCATAAGAAAGAGATTTCTTATCCCCTGGGCAATGCCCGAAAGAGGAAAAAATGTTTTGGAAAAATCAAAGGCAGAGGTTTGCTACCTCCATGGCCCCAAAGGGGAACTGCCAACTCTTAAAGAATTGATCCAGGCAGTCCGTCAGGCGGATGTCCTGATGCCGACCGGTGTATCTTCGAAAACTGAGGAGTTAGAGACCTTTTTAGGATTTTGTTTTGATCCGAAGGTGTTTTGTTCTCTTCAGGATAGCCAATCAAGATCGAGCTCGGCAAGTTTCCCTCTCTTCGGGACACCGGTCTCTACTTCCCAGCCCATCATCTCGCAGTAAGTTTTCAAGGCTTTTCAAAATTGTTCCCTGTCCATCTTCTTTCCCTTCAATGTTCCTCCTTCGAGATAGCGGCTGTACAGGATTTCCGGAGGTTCTTCTATCCCGATGGATCCGTTGTCGAGATCAACCCTTAAGATCTTTCCGTTGTAACCGTACGGCATAGGATCACATCCTATCCTCTCTCATTTGAGGCTGAAGCCGCCGTCAACCAGAAGAACTTGGCCCGTTATAAAATTGGCGTCCTCCGAGGCGAGAAAGAGGATGGCCTTGGCAATATCCTCAGGTTGGGCCATTCTCTTGAGATAAGACCCATCGATCATCGATCTTTTAACTTCCGCCGGAAGAGATTGTGTCATCTCTGTTAAGGTGTGACCCGGTGCAACCGTATTCACGTTGATATGAGGAGCTAATTCCTTGGCCATCGTCTTGGTCAAATTGATGACCGCTCCCTTGGAGGCGCTGTAGTCCATGACTCCTTCCCGGCCGCAGTGGTCAATACCACGAATCGAGGAGATGTTGATGATCTTTCCTGATTTCTGCGCTAACATATATTTTGCCGCCACCTGGGAACAGAGGAAGACGCCGATGAGGTTTACCTTCAAGGTCTTCATCCAGTCCTCAACAGTCTTTTCCATGAAGGGTCTGGAGATGGCAATCCCTGCATTATTGACTAAGATATCGATCCTGCCGAATTCTTTTACAAAATCCCCCATGAGGTTTTCCACCTGCTCCTTCTCTGTCACATCTCCAACGAGGGGCTTCAGAAAATAACCCATGGACTGAGCGGTCTCCAGGGTTTTCTTCATGGAGCCTTCGTTTATATCCGCGATCCCCACCTTGGCCCCTTCAGAGAGCATCATCAAAGCGGTGGTTGCGCCGATTCCCCTTCCTCCTCCGGTAATTAAGGCTGTTTTATCTTTGAATCGCATCTTAGCCCTCTCCTTTCTTTTTTTCCCCCTTCGAACCGAATCCATCGGAAGCGGTTAGCCTTTGACAGCGCCTGCGCCCCAACCACGAATCAGATAACGTTGCACGGTGACGAAAAAGAGCAGGGCCGGGATCGTGATCATCATCCCGGCGGCCATGATCAACCCCCAATCAATCAGCGCCGAGTGAAAGAGGTCCTGCACCCCCACCGGCAGTGTCTTTAACTCATCCGAGGTGATGAGAATCCGCGTGAAGATATAGTCATTCCAGGCCAGAATGAACGTAAAGATGGATGTGGCGATGATCCCCGGCAGGGCCAGGGGCAAGACCACATAGATCACTGCACGTATGCGGCCTGCACCGTCCACCAGGGCAGCCTCTTCTAACTGCACGGGGATGGTCTTGAAGAATGCCCGCATCAGCCAAAGGGTGAACGGGAGACAGAACGAAGTGAAGGCCAGAACCAGGGCGAAGTGGGTGTTCTCAATTCCAACCTTCTTCACCAGGATGAAGAAGGGGATCACGACCATGATAGGAGCGAACATATAAGTGCACAGAATAAGCCCTGCAATCTTCTCCCTGCCCATGTATTCGTAACGGGTGAGACTATAGGCTCCGGCAGCGCTGACCGCCATCGTCAGCAGGACGGCCAGGCCAGACACAATCAGGCTGTTCCAGAAGTAGGTGAGGAAGTTGGTGGCGGTGAAGAGACGCTGGAAGTTGTCCCAGGTGGGATGGTGTGGAATGAATGACGGGGGTTGAGCGAACACCTCTACCGCCGGCTTGAATGCAGTCGAGACCATCCAGAAGAAGGGAAAGGCAGCCTGGAGGACCAGGAGCGCTGCCCCCAAGTATAAAAGGTTGCGGGAGGAGAGTCGCCGAAATCGCCAGCGGTTCATCCGATGTCCGCCTCCTCTCGAAATAGACGGAAGTAGATGACGGTGCAGACCACGAGGATTGCGAACATGATCACAGCCAGGGCAGCGCCGAGGCCTGCCTGATAATACGTCAGGGTCCGCATATAGGCATACACCGGGAGCGTCCGGATAAAACGTCCAGCCCCCGCCCCCTCTCCCATCAACCAGACGGTATCGAACTTGGTGAACATCCAGATGCTGCGGAGCAGGATGACGACGAACAGGATACCTTTAATCTGGGGCAGAGTGATGTGTACGAATCGCCGAAGAGCCGAGGCTCCATCCACCTTGGCCGCCTCGTATAGCTCTGGAGGGATGGTCTGGAGCCGGGCCAGAATGCTCAGCAGGACAAAAGGAAAGAACTGCCAGATGCTCATGATGATGAGCGAGAGCATGATGTGATCGGCCCCCAGCCAACTGATCGGGTCCCTGATGATCCTCAGATCGAACATCCAATAATTGACGACCCCATAGGTGTCGTTGAGCAGCCACTTCCATAGGATCACGGCCACGATGGTTGGGATCATGTAAGGGAACAGAACAATTGCCCGAACCAGACCCCGTCCCATGAAGGACTCATTCAGGATGAGGGCGGCCGCCACCCCCAGGATGATCTGGAAGAAGATCGTCCATACGGAATAGACTACCCCAAGCCAGAGGCTCGACCAAAATTCCGAATCCGTCCAGAGGTAGAAGAAATTCTCCAGACCGACAAAGCGTTCCTGCGGGAAGAATGAGTGTTTATCGAGAAGGCTAAGCCAGATGGAGTAGGCGACCGGGTAGAGCGTGAGGGCCAGAATCAGGATCAGCGCGGGAGAAATGGTCAAGTATCCCGCCAGCTGCTCGCGATGTATTGGTTTCCCCGGATGCTGCGTTGAAACGTCAGTGGAGTGTGCTTTCAACCCTTTACCCCGTTAGAAATCCCCGCTGATTACAGCGGGGATGAAGATAAAATTCCTTTTGGAGTTCACACGGGGTTTAAAGCCCCACATGAACTCCCCGTTGGAAAGTCGAAGACTTTCTAACGGGGTTTACCAAGAAAATTCAATACGGGGCAGTCCCGCCTTTTGCGGGACTGCCTATCGTTTTTTAAATCACTGCCTTCATCCCCGCCCACATGCCGGGGCACTCCGCATTTTTTTTTGTAATGATCAGGCCGGGCACACACCCGCTTCGAAAAATCGAAGCAAGCATGCACCCAGCCAGCGATCCGCAGACAGACTACCAGCGCTTATGACCAAGCTTTGTAATCAATTCCTCCGCCCGGGCCTGGGCCTTGGCTGCTGCCTGTGCCGAAGGCATCCCGCGAACAGCATCCGTCACCATGTCAGGGACTATGCCGGAACCAAGGATCTCGAGGCCGAAGGGGAGTTTCAGATCGTCCCAGTCCACAATCAGGGTCGGTTTCGCCTGACCCGTGTCGAAGTATCGGTACTGCATGTCCTGCCACTCCTTCCACTTGCGAACCATCTCATTAGCCTGGTAGGCCGGATTGTTTCGTACGGACTTGAGGGTCGGCAAGAGGTGAATCGGGACCGTATGCAGGTATTTGATGTAATTTTCTTCCTTGAAGAAGAACTTCAGAAACAGGGCCGCCTCTTCCGGGTACTTCGCATTTTTGAAGATCATCCAGGGCTCGGCATCGATCTGGGCTGCTGTCTCCTTGCCGGATGGCCCATGAGGTTTCACCATTACCCCGAAGTGCTCGGAATCCGCTATATCCTTGGAGGCGTACTTCTCGATGTAGCCTGCGCCCCGGCCATAGCCCTGGTAGAGTATGGCGGTCTTGCCGGTGGCCAGGTTGGCGAAAGTGTCCAGGTAACCATGGCCCAGCCAGCCAGGTGGCAGGACCGTGGCAGTGAGTTTCTTGTAGAAATCCAGCACCTCGATGACTTGCTTCTCGGTGAAGGCGGGGCGGCCTGTCTTGAGGTCGAAGAGGCGCCCGCCGTTTGCCTTAGTCAGTTCTCCCACCGCAATATTGATGAAGAGGCCCACGCCAGGGAGGGAGAGACCGTAACGGGTCACCCGGCCGTCCTTGTCCCGCTCCATCAAGGCTTCGGCGACTTTGATGAATTCATCCCAGGTCTCCGGCGGCTTCAACCCCTTCGCCTTGAAGATGTCCTTCCGGTAGATCAGGAGCGATGTGGCCGCCGAATGAGGGATTCCGTAGTACTTCCCGTCGTGAAAGCATTGTCTCCGAACAGCCTCCCAGATGTTATCCCTGCCGATGGAGGCGGCGATATCCTCCTGTTCCCGCAAAAGGCCTTTCGCGTAAAAGGACGCACACGTCACGGCCTGTCCATGGCTGGCGTCAGGAGGCGCTCCCGCCGCCAAAGCCGCGGTTAGCTTGGCCTCCAGGTCACCCCACGCCAGGGCCTCCTGCTTCACCGTGATGTCCGGGCGCGATTTCTCAAAGTCGTTGATGATCTGCTGGAACGCCGCCACGGACTGGGGTTCGGTCTCCGTGTGCCAGATCCGGACCACCTTCTTCTCGGCGGGAAAGACCATCATGGGAATAAAGAAAATAGATATAAGAATGAGAACGCCAATCCCTAAAAATCTTCTTTTTCCTAACATCGCTAAACCCCCTTTCATTTATTCAAGCCATGTGAAAATGAAAATGGACCTGTATCAAATGTTGTTTCCCCCTTACCTCCCTTTGCTAAATTTTGAGTGCAATCTCTTCTCCTTCAAGGACCGCTTCCATCACCTCCCTCGGTTTTGAGACGTCGCCCACCACATAGACTTCCGGAACTTTTCCCTTCAATGATTCAACCAGCTCGTTATTGGGTATCGATCCCAGAGAGATCACCATGGAATCAAATCCTTGGATCTTTCTGATTCCCTGTGGATCCTCAACCCACACTCCTTCTCTTTCGAAGCGGGTCGCCTTTGTGTTGACTAAAATCTGAACCCCCTTTTCCCTCAACCTCTTATTTAAGAAATGCTGAAGGTGTCCTACCAGATCGAGGGCAATCCCTTCCCTCATCTCGACGAGTGTGATCTCTGCTCCTTTTTCAGAAAGATAATCGGCAACCTCCGCTCCAATTCCTCCTCCCCCGACGACGAGGATTTTCCTTCCGAGAGGGAGGGCGCCTGACAGGGCATCTTCTACAGAGATAGCCTTGGACTCCCGAATTCCATCGATAGCCGGGAAGAATGGTTTGCCCCCTGTTGCAATGATCGTCACATCCGGTCTACCTCTCCCCAATGAAGCAGGCCTAAATGGTTTTCCTAAAATGATTTTGATCGGCAGTTTTTCGAGCTGCCTTGTGAGCTGGTCAATAAATTCTTTAAGAACCTGCTTTCTGGGAGGAATGGCGGCGAGAAGAAATTTTCCTCCTAATCTCTCCTTCTCTTCATAGAGGGTCACCCGGTGGCCGCGCAGGGCTGCGATCTCAGCAGCCTTCATCCCTGCCGGACCTCCTCCGATAATCCAGACCTTCTTCGCATGATCTGTCTTCTGGAGTTTAAACATTCCCTCCCGACCCGTTTCGGGATTGACGGCGCACTGGAGTGCGCCTTTCCGAATGCTCTGAATGCAGCGGTTGCAAGAGATGCAAGGAATGATATCCAGCGTCTTTCCCTGAAGGGCCTTCGTGGGAAAGTTCGGGTCGGCAATCAAAGCCCTTCCCATCGAAATGAGATCGGCCTTGTTCTCTTCCAATATCCGATTGGCTAACTCAGGGGTGCGGATTCGACCCACGGCGATGACTGGAATGCTGACCACAGATTTGATCCCCTGAGCGAGGTGAGCGAAAACACCCTCCTCAGCATAATAAGGAGGGTGGTTCAAATATCCAGATGCCGCCACACAGGCAGAGATATGGAGGGCATCCGCACCGTTCCTCTCCAAAGCCTTCGCGACCTCCTTGGTGTCCTCCAGTCTCAGGCCACCCTCCACATACTCGTCCGCACTGAGACGGCAGAGAACGAGAAAATCAGGGCCTACTTGGTTTCTCACCGCTCTCAGCACTTCGACGGCCATCCTCATTCTTCGGTCAGGGTCGCCCCCATATTCATCCGTCCTCTTGTTGGAGAAGGGAGAAAGGAATTGATTGATTAAATATCCATGGGCCATGTGAATCTCCACACCCTCTGCCCCTGTTTCTTTGACACGACGCGCTGCTTCTCTAAAGGCATCAATAATATCTTGAATCTCTTTGAGTGAGAGTTCTTTGGGCATCTCCTTGCGGACAGGGCAGGGGATGGCCGAGGGAGCAACAATGGGAGAACCGGTGATGGATGCGGAAGTCTGGCGGCCAGCATGATTGATCTGAATCACGATCTTCCCATCCTCTCGATGGATGGCCTCTACTAACTTTCTAAAACGGGGAATATATTGATCAGAATCAATCAGCGCCATGTTGGGAAAAGCTCGCCCCTGTTTCATGATACCTGTGTGCTCAGAGGTGATATAGCCTACGCCTCCTTTAATTCTTGCCAGATAATAGGCGATATGCCGGTCATTGAGGGATCCATCTTCGGCTGCAAAGTGAGTGGCCATCGGAGGCATGACGATTCGATTTTTTAATTCTATATTCCCGATTTTAAAGGGGCTGAAAAGACTTTTAAATTGGGTCATGAGGAGCCTCCTAAAAAAAGGTTGACAAGTTTTCCCCAAAAGTGTATACAAAATTGTATTTAAATTTAATGCTAAATTAAATATTAGATAAAATTCCATTCAAATGTCAAGCATTAATTCAATCAGAATTTTTAAGGAGATCGAAGGCGATATCCTATCGGGTCGTTTCAAGCCGAGGGAGCGTCTGGTCGAGATGGATCTTATTTCAAGATTTGGCGTAAGCCGGACGGTGATCCGTGAAGCCTTGAAGAGTCTGGAGGCAAGGGGGCTTGTTCGGGCCACTCCCTATCGAGGAGTGGTGGTGGCGGACCTGACGACCGAAGAAATTGAGGAAATTTATTTTGTTCGAACCGAATTGGAAAAAATTGCGGCGAAACTCGTCATCGAGCATATTACCTCG
>Ga0154725_1130_pt1 | contig 11910 bp, 12 predicted proteins | sample Rifle2008BG16ft_FD_105733 | JGI IMG/M metagenome (GOLD analysis project Ga0154725, IMG submission 105733) | Deltaproteobacteria bacterium RBG_16_49_23 | reverse complement strand
TAGGTTAATCTGGAAAACAACAGTTGGTGGAAAGCAGGAGATGGTTTATGAAGTTACTGCCGGAGAAGAAAAGAGAGATCGCTCTATTGGAATGATTGAAGGGGGGGAGACGGATGGAAAAGACAGAGAAGCCAAAGGTGGAGAGGCCGGGGATGGAGGACAAGAGAGGGCGGAAAGTTTCGGAATATACGGCCGAGCAGAAGGCCCGGGCGGTGTTATCAGTGTGGACGGAGAAAGGGAAACCCTGGGAGGTTTGTCGAGAGTTGGGAGTGGCGTGGAGTTTATTGAACCAGTGGCAGGAGCGTGCGATGGAGGGGATGCTTTTGGCGTTGCAGCCACGGGTTGCGGTGATGGAGAAGAGAGTGGCATTGAACTCGCGTCTTGCGGTATTGTTGGAGCGAAAGAGCAAGAGAGGAGGGATGAAAGGATTGGAGCGGCGTTTGGCCCGACTCCAGGGAAGTCCGGTCAAGCAAGGGGAACTGCAGGAAATTGCATCAGAGAAGAAGGCCTGACGATCTTCAGGGAGATTGGGGATGGAGGAGAAGGGACGACGGCACAAGAAAGAGAAGGAGCAGAAACTCGCACGGGAGCGGGCGCTGGTAATCCTCCAGGTGCGCAGTGGAATCTTAACAGCAAAGGAGGGATCTCAGTTATTAGGGGTATCGCGCAAGACCTATTACGAGTGGGAGGAGAAGTCCCTGAAAGCCATGGCCCTGGCGTTGGGGAACCGTCCTGCGGGGAGACCGCCCGTGCCTGTGGACGAGGAGAAGGAGACGCTTCGGGAGCGAATCTGGGAGTTGGAGAAGAAGCTGGATCTGGCCGGGAAGACGATCGAGGTGAAAGAATTCCTGGGGGCCTATGAGGAGTTTCGGCACAAGGGCGCTAAAAAAAACCGATCAATCGGCAAGAGGCGATAAGGTGGGTTGTGGAGATTATTGAGAATATGAAGAAACGAACAGGGATGCCTTATGGGATGATCTGCAAGACGCTTCAGCTGCCATTGGCGAGTTTTAACCGATGGCGCTGCAGAATGCGGGAAAACGTTGTCTTCATCAAGCCTCCGGGTCCGAAGAAGGTGGAGCCCTTCGATCCTTCGGTTCTTGACACGGAGATTCGATTGTTAGATCATGGAGTGAAGCGAAGCGCGGGAACGACAGAATTATACCGACGGTACCGTTTCAGTGTGTCGCGGCGGGAGCTGGCGTGGATGGTGGAGTGGGTACGACAGGACCTGGAGGCAGATCGGCGTGCCCATCTTCGCCGAATCGAATGGCTGAGGCCGGGGATCCTATGGGCCATGGACTTCACGGAATATGACCTGAGCCCAGCTGGTAAAATCTATTTGGAGGGGGCCTGGGTCAGGCTTGCGAAATTGACATTCGGTGCTATCCATAAAAAAGTTGGCCCTGCCTCATTAGAAATGAAGATGGGGAGAACTGGAGATGGGGGGATAGGGAGACAAAAAAGATGATTGGAAGGTGAGGAGATGGCGAAACCTTCTGGGTTCTCAAGGAAAAAGAGGAAAGCGAATACGGCGAATACCGAACAAGGCGCTTGGTATTGGAGGCGTGGGATAATATGGAGTCAATGTATAAATCCAACGATGCTCGATGGCGCTTGCTATGAAGGCGGAATATGCAGCGGACGGCCGAGATGGATGTCTTCCGTCCTCTGTTCATTATTTTCTTGACAAAGAGTTGCGACATATGTCATTATAATCATGACAAATGTCATATTGAATGGAGGAGGCAACATGCAATTATCTGCCATTGAAAGAATATTAGGCGGACAAAAGGCGCTTCATATGAGAATACAGAAGCGGCAAGACTTGATCGCGTTGAGCGATCACGGAGTTACCAAAGGCGCTCTGTTGAATCTCGCAAGATATTTGTCCTTTCCAATAGATCAAATTGCAGAGCTTCTACCGATCAGCGGGCGGACCATACAAAGATACGCCCCTCGCCAACATTTCAATCGCGCCGTATCGGAACAGATTTTACAAATTGCCGAAGTGGTTGCGAAAGGGGTTGAAGTCTTTGAAGACAAAAACCATTTTCTCATCTGGATGAAACAACCCAATGTTGCGCTTGGGAATAAAACGCCGCTCAACCTACTGAACTCAAGGTTCGGGACGCAAATGGTCCTCGATGAACTTGGGCGAATCGAGCACGGGGCGCTCTCTTAGTGCAAGTTTTTCGGATTGCTAAGACTCGATCCATTCGCGATCTATCAGGAACCGGAGCCATGTTGTATGGGGGAAGATGGAATCGAAAGGATATCCCTGTCGTATATGCATCAGAAAATAGATCGCTTGCAACATTGGAATTTTGGGTTCATGTGCCTTTATCCATACAACCAAGCAATCTAAGTATGGCCTGTCTTGATATATCGGACGACATCGTTGTTGAACAAATCTCGATAGCGGATCTACCAAAGAATTGGCGGGACTACCCCGCCCCTCCAGGATTAGCTGATTTGGGATCCGAATGGGCCATGGCCATGCGTTCACTTTTGCTTCGTGTCCCTTCGGTGGTTGTACCGGATGAATTCAACATACTGATCAATCCAAAACATCCGGACATGAACAGAGCGGTTATTCCCAGTGTCGAAAGCTATATGTTTGATAGACGCTTGATTCGAAAATAAACCCCGTTAGAAATTCCAGCGGGGCATTAAACCCCGCCGGAATTATTTTAAAACCTAACCCTGCTGCAGAGCAGCGGGGCATTATTTCTAACGGGGTAAAGGAATTCCCCTCTTCTCCGTCAGATGAACTAGTCAGAATTAGCTACAAGAAGGGAGTCGAATATGGTTAGCTCAAATCAGAAATATCGAGTTGAGAAGGATTCGATGGGCCCGGTCAGGGTCCCGAAAGAGGCTTACTACGGAGCGCAGACGCAGAGGGCGGTTGAAAATTTTCCTGTGAGCGGATGGCGGTTCGGAAGGGAATTGATCCATGCTCTGGGCCTCATCAAGTATGCCTCGGCCAGGACGAACTCAGAGCTGGGTCTCCTTGAAAAAAGGATGTCCAGGGCCATCGAGCGGGCCTCTTATGAAGTCATACAGGGGAGATGGGACGAACAATTTGTGATCGATATTTTTCAGACCGGCTCCGGGACGTCAACTCACATGAACGCCAATGAGGTGATCGCCAACCGGGCGAATGAAATCTTAGGGGGTAAAAAGGGAATCTACAAGCCGGTCCATCCCAATGACCATGTCAATCTATGTCAATCGAGCAACGACATCTTCCCTTCCGCTATCCACATCGCCTCAGTCACCCTTCTGCTGGAAAAACTTCTGCCCGCCTTAGGAGACCTCCATCAGGCGCTCAAGGCCAAGGCCAAGGAGTTTCATCCCATTCTTAAAATTGGCAGAACCCATCTCCAGGATGCCCTTCCCATCCGGCTGGGCCAGGAATTTGAGGGATATGCACAGCAGGTAAAATTCGGCACCCATAGAATTCTGAAGGCCATGGGGTCGCTTTACGAACTCCCTCTGGGCGGGACGGCTGTTGGAACAGGGGCCAATACCCATCCGCGGTTTGCAAGAAAAACCATCTCCCTGATCAACAAAACGATCGGAGGATACTTCCGTAAGGCAACCAGTCCTTTCGAAGCCCAGGGAGCGCGGGATGCTTCGGTGGAAATGAGCGGCGCTTTGAAAACCGTGGCGGTCAGCCTCATTAAAATCGCCAACGACATCCGGTGGATGGGTTCCGGCCCCCGCTGCGGGATCGGGGAAATTCATCTCCCGGAGACTCAACCCGGCTCCTCCATGATGCCCGGAAAAGTCAACCCGGTCATTCCTGAATCCTTGATCCAGGTGTGCGCCCAGGTGATTGGAAACGATTCGGCCATTACTCTGGGCGGCCTCAGCGGCCACTTTGAACTCAATGCGATGATGCCGTTGATGGCCCACAACCTGATGGAATCCGTCCGGCTTCTTGCCAATGGTATCGATATTTTCAACCTCAGATGTGTCAGGGGATTGAAGGCAGATCCGGAGCGATGTGAAGAGATGATTGGAAAAAGTCTGGCCCTGGTCACGGCCCTGGCTCCAAAAATCGGATATGATGAGGCCGCCCGTATTGCCAGAAAGGCCTACCGGGAGGATAAGACAATCCGGAAGGCGCTGGAGGAGGAGAACATCCTTCCGAAAGCCGAGTTGAATCGTATCCTCGATCCCCGATCAATGATCGGCCCGATGAAGAAACCCGGAAAATAAGGAAGATTTCTGAAAAAGTCCAGAAATCTCTGAAATCTTTTTTTAAATCTGTGCAATCAGAGAGCGAAAAGCTGTTTTTCAGAGCTCTCAAAAGGGAAGCTTGACAATAGAATATGGGGTGATCATTTTTAAGTAAGGGGTGGAAGAGAGAAAGGAGAGTGATGAGTATGTATTTTACTACCATCTCAGAAATGTTGGGGACGAATGGCGAGAAGATTGCCAGGCAGGCAGCGAAAGAGTTGGATTACACTTTCTATGGGGAGGAGGAGCTCTTCAAGGCGGCCGAAGAGATGGGCTTTCTCTCCGATGTGAAGAAGATGGGGGAAAAAGGCCCTGCCTTTCTTGAAAGGTTTTTCAGCGAAAAACCGAAGATCTACCTTGACCGGCTCCAGTCCGTCATCTACGAGGTGGCCAAAAAAGGCGATGCCGTCTTCTTCGGCCGGGGAAGCCAGCTTCTGCTTCACTCTTTTGATTGTGCCTTCCATGTTCTCGTGACAGGCTCCATGGAGAAGAGGGTTAAGAGGGTGATGGAGGAGAAGCAGGTCAACAGAGAGGTGGCTGAAAGGGTGATCCGCCGGTCTGACCATGACAAGAGGGGATTCATCCGGTTTGCCTTTGATGAAGACTGGCTCAATCCCCATCTCTACGATCTCATCCTGAATACCGATAAATTGAGCCTCGAATCAGCGTCCAAAATGATTGCCGTTGGAGCCCGGTCCGAAGAGATCAAGTTTTGCGGTATCGATTCCGTGAACTCCCTCGGAAAACTTTCCATTCAACGGAAAGTGGAGGCCGCTTTTCTCGAAGCGGGCATCTCCCAGCAGCATCTCTTCGTGACGGTGGAGGATATAGAATCCGTCCGGCTTTTCGGTTTTGTAGGTTCTCCCGAGGAGAAAGAGAAGGTCAATGCTCTTGTGAAAGGAATCAAAGGGATAAAAAATATTATCGACAACCTCGTGATATTCAAACTCTCCACGGGTGGAGTATAACCTCCCCCTCCTTTAGAGACTGTGTCGTAATTGGGGCGAGGGAGAGGGGATGCCGAGAAACGGAACAGACAGGCGGGTGAATCAGCTTTAGAGGGGAGTCACTCCTTCCTTTTCAGATAAAGGTAGAGAATGAATCCTCCTGCAATCATGAGGGAGGAGAGAACCTGGCCAAGGGTAAAGGGGCCTGCAATAAATCCGATATGGGCATCCGGCTCCCTCAAAAATTCAACAAGAGATCTGAAACAGCCATAGAAAAAAAGAAAGAGCGCCAGAAGCCCTCCGGTTGGTAGCTTCCTGTCCTTGAGAAGCCAGAGAATGAGAAAGAGAACCCCGCCTTCCAGCCCGCTTTCGTAGAGCTGAGAGGGATGTCTTGGCAGGGGGCCTCCTCTCGGGAAAATCATTCCCCAGGGAACCTGTGTCACCCTACCATAAAGTTCTCCGTTGATAAAATTTCCAATCCTTCCCAATCCTAATCCAATGGGCGCGGTGACAATGATGAGATCTGCAATCTTCCAGAAGGATTTCTTATTCCTCCAGGAGAATGAGACCCCAACAATCAGCACACCGATCAACCCTCCGTGAAAGGACATTCCCCCGCGCCAGATGGCGAAGATTTGAAGGGGATCGGAGAGATACATCTTGAGATCGTAAAAGAGGACATACCCCAAACGGGCGCCCGCCATCAATCCGATAATGAGATAGAAGTAGAGGTTCTCTACCTCCACCCTTGAAACCCCGAAATCTTTTCTCTCCATTTGATAACGGACGAGGAGATAGGAAGCGATAAATCCGAAGACATACATCATCCCATACCAGCTCACTTTAATCGGACCCAGATCGATTAAAATCGGATCAATGTTAACCGTCATTTTTCCCTCGATGACACTATTCTATTGGACAACGCAAAAAGATTCAAGCGGTTTGACGCCTCCGGATAAATTTAGTATAATGTATACCCATATGGAAGAGCCCTCTAAAAAACAACAGATTCTTCAGGAATTGAAGAAATTCGTTCTCTCGAAGGCCTCCGTCGTCTATATTCTCTCGGATGAAGAGGATCGGGTGGAAGCTCTTCTTAAGGAGCTTGCCTCCACATTTCAGCCTAAACCCAAACTATTCATCTGGAACCCCTTCCAGGGCCTGACCGGAGAGGAAGAAGCCATCGAACATTCGAAACCTTCTCTCGAAGCTCTCGATATAGTGATTCAGCGAACGGACCAGGCGTTCTATCTCTTTGAGGGAATCCATTCCCTGATGGATGAGGATCCGCTTGTCAGGAGAAAGATAAAGGACGTCCACCGCGCTCTCCGAAACCGCTACTCCACCCTCTTCATCATTGCGCCTATTCTGGTCGTGCCGGAGGAGCTTCGCCGGGATATGGTCATCTATGAACTTCCCATGCCAGATGCCACGGAAGTGGAGCGTATTTTGAATACCGTGATCAACGGAAGCCCTCATGCCGCCAAACTGACAGAATCCCTGACACCTCAATTAAAAGAACAGATGGTGAAGGCGGCCCTCGGCCTCTCCCTTGACCAGGTGGCCCGTGCCTGCCGGAGCGCCCTGATCGGAAGGACGTCCCTCGATGGCTCTGTCGTCGATGGGATCATCGAAGAGAAGGGTCAACTGATCAGAAAATCGGGGATCCTCAAATTGATCACCGACCGGCCTACCCTCGATGAGATCGGCGGCCTCGATAACCTCAAGGACTGGTTGAGGAAGAGAGCCGGAGTTCTGAGTAAAGAGGGTAAAACCTATGGCGTCCAGTTTCCCAAAGGGGTTTTAATCACCGGGCTTTCAGGATGCGGCAAAAGCCTCTGTGCAAAGGTCTTTGCTTCGTTCTGGGGAGTTCCGCTGCTCCATCTCGATATGGCAAGGCTTTACGATGGAACGGTTGGAGAACCGGAAAAGGCCTTACAAATCGCTCTTCAAACCGCAGAGACGGTTGCGCCCGCCGTTCTCTGGATTGACGAGATCGAGGCGGGCATCAGCATTCAAAGCCAGAAGGCTGGGGGGGGGACACAATCGAGGGTTTTTGCCTCCTTCCTCACCTGGATGCAAGAAAAGAAGGCTTTTGTCTTTATCGCCGCTACGGCCAATGTGATTGAGCTTCTTCCTCCCGAGGTCTTGAGGAAGGGCCGCTTTGATCAGATCTTCTTCGTCACCCTTCCCAATCCTCAAGAAAGAAAGTCCATTCTCTCGATTCATCTGAACAAAAAGGGAGTGGATCTCTCCAGGGTTAATTTCAGTATGCTGGTAAAAGTGACAGAGGGATTTAACGGCGCTGAAATTGAGCAGGCGGTCAACGGAGCGGTGATCGATTGTTTCAATGAAGGCCGTATTCCTGCCGAGCATGATATTGTGATTGCTGCCGGGAATATCATTCCCCTCTCGATTACGATGAAAGAAGAGATCGGAAGGATGGAGCGCTGGGCCTATAATCGAGCCATTCTGGCCTCCAAGTAAGGCCGGAATATCAAACAAGGCAAAGAGGTTAAGGCTATGAAGCCGGTTTCGTGGAAGGTTAATGGGTTAGGGCTAATGATTTAAACCCTTGCCTTTACACGGGGTTTACCTAAAGACCAAACCGGCATCCATGCCCTGACCTTAGCCTAATGTTTTTATTATTAATAGTCTTCTTCGTCCTCCTCCTCTCCATAGTCTTCCTCATCTTCTTCATCCTCTTCATCCTCTTCATCCTCGTCGTCTTCTTCCTCTTCTTCCTCTTTGTGTTTCTTTTTGGGTTTGGTTTTCAGATCGATCTTTTCCAGACTATCATCTCCCAGATCATCGATCACCTCATTAAAAAAGAGCGCCAGCGAGATCAGGTACTCCTCGGGTAATTCCTTAAACCAATCCATCACCTTCTCCGCCATCTCCATCTTCTCGCTGCTCGTTAAATCCTCCAGGAGATTTATAGCCTTACGGTAATTTTTATTGAACACCCGGATCATAAAACGATTCTCGCCTCCTATTAAATGCTTATTTGTTTTTTAACATTATACTTTTCTTCCCAGCTGTGAACAATGAAAATTTTTTGAGGAATTAAAAGTGACCAGGATTAAGTAAAGATGCTCTTACTCAAACCGTGTGATTTTGACTCCAACGAAGTTTATTTTGGAGAGATAGTCCTTCAATAAGACCTTTTTGACCTCTCCCCCCTTCTCTTTTGTGCCACTGGCGTGAATGAGATAGACTTCTCGCTCTCCTTTGATGACCCCGATATGTCCGATGATCTCCTCCAATCTTCTCGCTTCGGGCTTTTTAATAAAAAATAGGATGTCTCCGCTTCTTAATTTCCTTAGATCCTTGAGGAGATGTTCGGATGGGAGAATCTCTACAAAATCCCTTCCCCTCGAACCCTTGATCCGTTTTGTCTTTCCCATCTGCGAAGTGATCTCTTCTCCCCATTTTCCGCTGAAGATCATGTCCTCTCCGTATTCAAACCGGTCCCCATAATTGACGACCTTCCCATCCTTCAGAATTCCTTTGGAGCGGAATCGTTTCTCCAGGGCGATCTGAACAGCCTCTTCGGGCGTGCGGCTAAAGGCAAGTTCCACTGCCCGGAAGGTCAGGTACATGCAGTCCACCCTCTCATCCCCGACAATCACTGCCTTTGTGACATATTCGCCCATCGGGTCCGGATCGTAGGGAGTCCCAACAAACCTCTCCGCCCAGAAAGCGATCCTCTCCCCCACCGGTTGGGCCTTCAAGAGAGACTGAAATTTTTGGATCTCCTCATTCGTCAGAGCAAAACAGAATTGGGAGAAAAGAAGGATGATGAAAGGAATGAGGGAAATCTGGCCGAGAAATGTCCTCGTTTTCATTTAATATTAATCTAATGCTTTATCTCCAAACTTGCAAGAGATTATGAGGGCCGCATCTTATGGAGGACACTTTCCCCACCAGCACCACCATCCCATATTGAAATCAATGGCAAATTTTAATAATTGGCCAACGAGAAACAGGGTTACAGGGTTACCATACGATAGCCCTAAAAATAGCTTGACATTTGTTCATTATTTATTTATGTTCATAATCAGTGAACACTAACATAAATTGAACCTTATAAATCATCTCTATGGAAAAAATGACAGAAAACGAGCTTCTGGGACTTGCTTTGGAGGCGCTTAGAAATAATCTTCCCGGGCAGGCAGAAATTAAGACAGTAAAGCCTCTTCGCTCTCCCAGGTTGCGTGCAGATTACCTATTTCGGATAGTAATGCACGGCAAAGAAATCATGTATTATGCTGAGATCAAGGCTATTGTGACGAAGGCTGACAAGTTGTTAGCGATGATCCGCAAAGGTGAGTTCGACCATCCGCTTTTGCTGGTCACCAAATACATAAACACGCAACTGGCGGACGAATTGAAACAGAATGGGACAGAATTTATAGATACGGCTGGAAATGCGTTTATCAATCAGCCTCCTCTATACATTTTTGTGAAAGGGAACAAGCCTGATATTGTCAAAGCCGCTCCCCCTAAACGAACCTTCAAGCCTGCAGGGCTTAGAGTAATTTATGCCTTCCTGTGTAACCCTGGGTTAGAGAATAAAACATATCGAGAGATTGCTGCCGAGACTGGCGTAGCCCTTGGAACTGTTGACTGGATAATGAGGGAATTAAAAGAGTTAGGTTTTTTATTGGATATGGGGAAACGAGGCCGGAGACTAATCCAAAAGGAAAACTTGTTGCAGCGATGGGTAACGGCCTACCCGGAACAATTAAGGCCAAAACTTACACTAGGGCGATTTAGAGGGGAGTACGGTTGGTGGCAACGGAAAACCCTTGATCCTTTTAATGGGCAATGGGGAGGAGAGGTTGCCGCTGCTAAGCTTACCCAATATCTACAACCGCAAATCATAACGATCTATACAGCGCCTGAGGAGCTTGATCAATTGTTAATTAAAAACAGACTCAAAAGGGACCAAACTGGAGATGTCGAAATACTTAAGAGATTCTGGGAGCCGGCTGAAGTCAGGAAGTATGAAGATCTCGTCCATCCTATCCTTATTTACGCGGACCTCTTAGCAACAGGCAACGAGAGAAACATTGAGACCGCCAAAATGATTTATGACCAGCATATCGTTCAATTTATCAGGGAAGATTGAAAAACCTGTAGTGGACGCCCTTTATTTTTTGAAGAGGATAGCAGACTCTTTTGGCTTTCCCTTCTTTGTCGTTGGCGCTTTCTCAAGAGATCTTGTTCTCAAACACGGTTACGGTATTGAACCTCGAAGAAAAACTGGGGATATCGATTTAGGAGTGAAAGTTGCCGACTGGGAACAATTCGAGAAATTGAAAGAATCACTGATTGCAACGACCCAGTTCTCTCTTACTCCAGACAAGCAGAGATTGCGCTGCGGAACTATTCTCATCGATATTCTCCCTTTTGGTCCTATTACTGACAAAAATAAGGAAATCAGTTGGCCTCCTGAACATGAGATAATGATGAGTATGGTTGGATTTGAAGAGGCATATGAATATTCATTAACCTTCCGATTAAGTTCTGATCCTGAACTTGATATCAAATTGGCCTCCCTGCCTGGATTGGCAATCATGAAGCTTATTTCTTGGAAAGAAAAATATCCGAACCGGAAAAGGGATGCTGAGGATTTACTGCTCATTATGAATAAGTATGAGGAAGCTGGGAATTCGGAGCGACTGTATGAGGAAGACTTATCCTTGCTTCAGGAAGAGGGTTTTGACACAAAATTAGCCGGTACTCGGTTGCTAGGCCGAGATATGGGGAAAATATCCGATTCAAAAACAATCCTGATTGTCAAAGGAATCTTAGATGCCGAAACTGAAGAACTGAGTCAATATAAATTGGTTACAGATATGATGAGGGAAACCGGTATGTCTGATACAAGGTTTGATGAAATACTTCTTCAATTAGAAAAGCTAAAACAAGGAATCGTTGAGGTTGGAGATAAAAAGCCTGAAAAGTAATTGCGTGGGATTAAACTTGGTGCCGGAGGTCGGAATCGAACCGACATGAGCTTGCGGCTCGCGGGATTTTGAGATGGAGACCGTCTGAGTCAATATGATACGATTAACTCATCAGGATGATGCAAACAAAATAGACCTGCCCCTCAAATTCAGGTCACATCTTTATATTACAACTCACGTTTTTAATGACAATTTAAATTTATCATGATGTATCGGACCAAGGTATTAGGAGCGATAGGGGATCCAGATCGCTTCCAGAATGGCAGACAAGTATTGAAGATGGGTGGATTAGACCTCAGTGCGGATCGAAGCGGAAAGGATTCGGATAAGGCGATCCCGGAGATTTCCAAGAGAGGCAAGGCTGATCTTCGCTATCCCTTGTATCAAGCGGCTTTCATTGCCTCGGCGAAGAATCGGGATGTTATGCGTTATTACACGGTCCTAATGACTTAAAAATATCTTTTCACAAATTTAATTTTTCATTGACAAATAACAAGATGTTGTGTTCAGATTTGAACAACGGCTATAACTGGTAGGGTTAGGGGGCCACAAATTTAACTTGACAGCACAAAATTAGGTGTTAATCTCCATAGAGAGGAAACTCATAATGGTCTCCAGCGAACAAAAATATGAAGCCGAAGAGCCCACCCATAATGGGCTCCCCGGCTTTTTATGGGGTGCATCACCCCTCTTAAGCTTGATGACTGCTTCTATTATAACATATGGAAGCTTTTGTCAAG
>Ga0154725_1109_pt1 | contig 12288 bp, 10 predicted proteins | sample Rifle2008BG16ft_FD_105733 | JGI IMG/M metagenome (GOLD analysis project Ga0154725, IMG submission 105733) | Deltaproteobacteria bacterium RBG_16_49_23 | reverse complement strand
TTTAGCAAAGGGCTTCCACCCTTCTTTTATAAAAAGGGCCAAATCTTTCATCTTCAATCCGGGGATCGATGTGCTTAAAGCCACACAGATTGCCTGTCGTTCCGCCTCTGTCCACTCCATGCACGACCCCACAGAGGGAGGCTTGATCAATGGGATCATTGAGATGGCTATCGCCTCGGAGAAGGAGTTTGAAGTCGATTTGGAGAAAGTCCTCATCTATGAAGAGTCAAGGATCCTGTGCGGTCAATTTGGGATTAACCCTCTGGGAACGATTGCGTCAGGATCATTGCTTCTGACCGTCTCTCCCAAAGACCTTCCGGCCCTTCAAAAAGCATTTCAAAGGGTTTCCATTCCCATTCGGGTCATTGGCAGAGTGAAGCGAGGACCGGCCAGGGCGCTGGCAGTGGAGGGGAAGAGAAAAAAAGAACTAAAACCTTTGCTTCGGGATGAAATTTTGAAAATCTATTCCACTGGAAAAATGGAATAGTGGAATGATGGAATGATGGGTCTGAGTAAAAAGTGTTAAGATCTTTTAACAGTTTTTTTCTTAATTACATCATTCCATTATTCCAATATTCCATTAGCTCAAAGTCGAAGTTCTACAGGGAGTTCATTTCACATTTTTGGGGAGGACGGTAATGACAAAACCTTTTCTGGGCCTTTCAAAGAATGTCAGAAGCCTCGGCTGGGTCAGTCTCTTTAATGATATTGCCAGCGAAATGATCTATCCCCTTCTCCCCCTCTTTTTAAACACAGTGCTTGGAGCGGGTGTGGTCTTCATCGGTCTCATCGAGGGGATAGCAGAAAGCGTCTCCAGCTTTCTCAAGCTTTTTTCCGGCTGGGCCTCTGACCATTTTCAGAAGAGGAAAGGGCTCATTTTATTCGGATATTTCCTCGCCTCCATTACCCGTCCGTTTATCGGACTGGCTACATCGGCCTATCACGTCCTCTTTCTCCGTTTCTTTGACCGCATCGGCAAAGGAGTGAGGTCTTCGCCGAGAGATGCGCTTCTCTCTCAATCCTGCCGAGAAGAAGAACGGGGTAAGGCCTTCGGCTTCCAGAGGGCCATGGACCATGCCGGAGCCATGATAGGCCCTCTCATTGCCTCCTTTCTGATGGCGGTTTTCACGAAGGATCTCAGAATTATCTTCCTTCTCGCTTTTGTTCCCTCCCTGTTCTGTCTCTGGATCCTCTGGCGAGGGGTCACGGATGTTTCCCCCGCTAAAAATTCCAGTCGTTACGACTCGAAACCGAGCCTGGTAAAGCAAGATCAGAGTTCGGCCTCTTCTCCCCCCAAACTCCACTGGAGAGGATGGGACAGGAGGTTTAAATACTTTCTCCTCATCATCATCCTCTTCACCCTCGGCAATTCGAGCGATGCCTTCCTCCTTCTCCGAGCTCAGGACCTCGGACTGAATATAGTCACCATCCCGATCCTCTGGTTTCTCTTCCACCTTTCGAAAACGGCCTTCTCTGTCCCGGGAGGTACACTTTCCGATCGAATCGGTAGAAGAAAGGTGATGATCCTTGCCTGGACAGTCTACGGACTGGTCTATCTGGGATTTGCCTTTGCCTCAAAACCCTGCCATATCTGGCTTCTCTTCATCGTCTATGGACTTTTCTACGGTCTCTCCGAGGGAACGGAAAAGGCATGGGTTGCCGACCTGGTGGAGGAGTCAAAACGGGGAACAGCCTATGGCGCCTATCATTTCTGTATCGGTATAGCCGCTTTCCCGGCAAGCCTCCTGATGGGACTCCTCTGGAAGGCCATCGGAGTCCAATGGGCCTTCTCCTTCGGCGCCATCATGGCCCTCATCGCCGCTTTTCTGGTGGTTGTCTTAATGGGAAGTGATCAAAAAGAGAAAAAGGCATAAACTCGAAACCTCCATCATGATATTTCATGCCTGATAACCAGTTTCCTCATGGCCTCTAAAAAATTTCGGACATAGGACACTCCTTGGGGGAGGTCATAAATTAGAATGTGGAATGTGGATTGCGGAATGCGGAATATTTCTGCCTACCGGAGGCAAGCGCAAAAAAGGATAAATTCTTCCCCCATTAGAAAAAGGGAGGCATGGAGAGATTTGAAAACCGGTAACACTTTTGCTCTTTGAAAAAGGCCATCTAATCCCCTTTCATCCCCCTTTGTCATAACCCCCCTTTGGTCTCCGACCCAGCCTCCGTCTCAGAAGAGCCTCTGGCTCGGAAGAGAGCGGTCTCTGACCCGGAGGGCAAAGGGAGGTAGGAAGGGATTTGATTAAGCTTTTTTAAAGCACTAAAGTATTACGAAAACCGATTTGATTTGTCAGCCCCTTTTTGGTAAATTGGGGCACAGTCATTCCCCGCAATGAAGGAAATGCAGAGAGCATTTCCTCTTACCTATAGATTGCAAATGAACTCTTTACGTAACTCTTCCTCAGAGGCGAGGGAGGAGGTGGTAACATTCACAAAGAATTCTCTCTGAAAAGCAAATAGGACTCTATGGCCAACCATCAATCCCTTTCACCAACCCGAATAAAGGTTCCAATTTGGTACCTTAAAAAAATGAGGGGGGGACATTTGAGTGAAAAAATGAACTGGTCACGAGGATATGAAAGAGGGTGGTATGACTGGCCTGATTCGAGAAGGAGATCATACAATGGAGACAAGTATAGCAGTTTTCAAGGGTAAGGAAATTAGAAAGACGATTCATAAGAATGAATGGTGGTTTGTTATTGTGGACGTTGTGTCCGCACTTACTGACTCGGCTGACCCAAGCGGATATATCAAAGATATGAGGCGACGGGATGCTGAGCTGTCAAAAGGGTGGGGGCAAATTGCCACCCCCTTTTGATCCAGACAGAAGGCGGACCCCAAAAAATGAACTGTGCCAACACGGAAGGCATCTTCCGAATCATTCAGTCCATCCCTTTTCCCAGGGCGGAACCCTTCAAGCGTTGGCTCGCAAAGGTTGGCTATGTTCCCCGCACACGCAGAGATTTAAAGGGGGTACATAATTTTACGTTTCCAATCCGATGCATTAGATGAATTCGAGACAAATGGGCTGACTCGTTCCATTTTGTGTAAAATTAAATATGGCGGTTTTTTCTGGATCGCATTTTTTACCAAAACAGGAAAGGCACTGATAAAGAGCTATTGAGAACCGTTTTTTTGATGAAACCGCCATAATTAATTTTACTCAGCCAAATGACCCGTCTAACCCCACCCCCACCCTAACCCTCCCCCTGAAGGGAAGGGAAATCGTCACGCGCCTCGCGTGATTCCTCCCCCTTCAAGGGGGAGGTCGGGAGGGGGATGGGGTATCTGTCGGAGTCGTATTAAACTTACCATAGCGTAAAAAAAATGGCACCCTTAAAATCTCTGCACACGCGGGGATGAACCACATGGATTATGCCCTAAATTACCAGGTCGCTCCCCGCGCGGGAGCGTGGATTGAAACTTTGGTGGAGACGGGAACGTAGTTAAATTATTTAAATTCCGGAAGGTTGGGGATGGGTTCAGATTTTTTTATTTCGTTCTTTTTTAAGATCTTCGAGTATTTTCGCAACGGCAGCCTGTAGAGGAGGTAAATCTTCATGGAGGGTCTTCCAGATCACTTCAAGATCCACACCGAAATAATCATGAATCACCTTATTACGCATTCCTACAATATCTTCCCAAGGTATCTCGGTATATCTTCCACGCATTGACTTAGGGATGTTCTTCGCAGCTTCACCAATAATTTCCAATGCTCGGATAACGGCAAAGACTTTCTCGTCATTGGCACAAAATGCCTCAAATTCCACATCCTTCACAAACTGCCTGACCTTGGCTGCCGCTTCCAGAATATCCAACAAATAGTCAGTATATTCCCGTTTGGGTTTCATATCGGCTGAGCCTCTTCAAGGATATAACGTCCTATAGTCGGCTTCAGGGCACTCTTCATGACCAGGTCAACCTTTATCTTTAAAAATTCGCTGAGATAGCGCTCAAGTCGAACAAACTCAAAAAGGGAAGGCACACGGTCAAACTCCACTAATACATCCAGATCACTACGTTTGCGTTGCTCACCTCGCAAGCAGGAACCGAAGAGCCGAAGTTCACGCACTCCATAGCGCTCACGCAATTCAGGTAGGTGCGCCCGTAGAATTTGCACGGTTTTTTTCCGTTGAAATAACGGGGGGGTCTTCTTAATTTTTATTGTTGTTTTCTGTCTCATAGCCGTTCTCTTTCTGAGACTTTAAAAAAATCGAATTAATTATATTCTTATTTTAGAATTTGAGCAACTAAATTTAGGCGAGATCGGGTTTTGTAAGCTTTAAAGGAGGAATTTGAACATCGTCCCTTAGAATTGAAGGTTGATGGTGATGCTTTTTCGCTGGGTGAAACTCTCAAGCATCCCCTCGAGAGAGTATTCCCGGCCAAACCCGCTCTGTTTGAATCCGCCATAGGATTGACCTGGAACAATGCCCACTCCCTGGTTGATCTGGACCCATCCCGATTCAATACGATGGGCCGTACGAAGCGCCTTTCCGATGTCGTGCGTCCAGATAAATGCGGCCAGACCATAATGGCTCTCGTTTGCCATCCGGATGGCCTCCTCTTCCTCTTTCCACGGAATGGCAACCAGGACCGGTCCGAAGACCTCCTCCCTTGCAATCCGCCATTCATTCCGGACGTTGCCGATGACCGTGGGCTCCATGAAATAACCCTGGCTGAGAGGCCCTTCGGATGGTGGAAGGCCTCCTGTCAGAAGAAGGGCTCCTTTCTGCCGGATCCCATCTTCCACATAGGAACAGACCTTCTCAAACTGAGTCCGGTTGATAATAGCTCCGATATCTGTCGATTCATCAAGAGGATCGCCGATCCTAAGACTCTTCAGCTTTTTGACGAGCTTTTCCAAGAAGGAATCATAGATTGATTCATGAAGAAAGAGGCGCGAGCCCGCGGTGCAGGACTGGCCCTGCCGTGTAAATCGCATGGCCAGAAAGACGCCATCCACCACCTGCGATTCATCCGCATCGGGAAAGACAATCTGAGGACTTTTGCCGCCCAGCTCAAGGGTGACCGGTACAATGCGCTCAGCCGCTGCTTCCATGATCGTCTTGCCGATTTCTTGAGAACCGGTAAAGGAGAGTTTTCTCACGGAAGGGTGGTTTGCCAGAGGAATGCCACATTCGGACCCTGTTCCTGTGACCACATTGAGCACACCCGGCGGAAGGAATTCCGAACAGATCCGGGCTATCGTCAGAACAGCAAGGGGAGCCTCTGAAGAGGGCTTGAGAACCAGGGTGTTGCCGGCTGTAATGGCCATGGCGATCTTGAGCGCCCCGAGGCCAACGGGTGAGTTCCAGGGAACAATCCCTCCCACGACCCCGATGGGTTCCCTTCGCGAATAACTGAGCAGGTTTTCCCCGAGAGGAATGGTCTCTCCTTTTATTTCGCTCGCGATCCCGCCGAAGTAACGGAAAATATCTGCGGCGAGCATGGCCTCGGGTCGTGACTGTGTGCGTATGGCATTGCCTGTCTCAAGGGCAATGATGCGCGCGATCTCATTCATCCTTGCTTCAATGGCCTCCCCGATCTTGATCATCAACTTGCCCCGGTCGCGAGGGTTTACACATTTCCATTTTTCAAAGGCATTGGCAGCTGCCTGGACAGCACGGTCCACGTCCTCGGCCCTACCGCGAGGCGCTTCTCCGACGATCGTCCCTTTTCGGCCCGGGTTTTCGATCGGGAGGGATTGCCCATTCAAACTCTCAACCCACTCCCCATTGATCAACATCCGCTGACGACCAACATCCATAGCCTTCAACCTCCTAACCGCTGATGGTATGGTTGGCAAGTTTTTCGAGGATGAGGACCAGAGCCGAATGATCCAGCTCGCTGCCTCCCTGTGCGGCCAGGGCATTAAAGAGCTCCTGCGCGGTGGCTGTATTGGGCAGGCTCAATCCCATGCTCCGTGCGGCCTGCAGGGCGATGTTCAAATCTTTCTGATGAAGCCGGACACGAAAACCTGGATTGAAGGTCCGCTTGATCATTCTCTCCCCGTGGATCTCCAGGATGCGGCTCTGGGCAAAACCTCCTAACAGGGCCTGCCGGACCTTCATCGGATCAGCGCCTGCTTTTGAAGCAAAGAGAAGAGCTTCCGCCACTGCCTCAAGGGTCAGGGCTACGACAATCTGGTTCGCCACCTTGCAGGTCTGACCATCCCCGTTGCCACCGACATAAACGATATTCTTTCCCATCAGTTCAAAAAAGGGCTTGATCTGATTGAACACCTCTTCCTTGCCTCCCACCATGATGGAGAGGGCGGCATTCTCGGCCCCGACCTGACCGCCTGAAACCGGTGCATCCAGCATCTCCACGCCCATTGCCGCCAGCCTCTTTGCGAATTCCTTTGTCGCAATCGGTGAGATCGAGCTCATATCCACGACGATTGAGCCTGGCTTTAAGCCTTCCGCCACACCCTCCGGGGCGAAGAGCGCCGCTTCCACATCGGGCGTGTCGGGCACCATGATGAAGATGATCTTCGACTTCTGCGCTACCTCTTTGCAGCAGGCGCATCCTTTCCCGCCGAGACCGCACAGGTGTTTCACAGACTCCTCAACAAGGTCGCAGACATGAACGGTATGACCCGCTTTGACCAGATGGCCAGCCATGGGTTTGCCCATGATCCCCAGACCAATAAATCCCAACTCTGCCATGTTTTCCTCCTTCATAAAATGTCATTAACGGTCTCATAATAGTAGCGGCACTCATTTCATAAAATCCCTCCTCACCTCCCTTTTCCCTCCGGGTCAGAGACCGCTCTGGGTCGGAGACCAAAGGGAGGAATAATCCCCCTCTTTAGCCGCTGGCCCATAGGGCCTCTGGCCCGGAGGGCAAAGAGGGGCGACCTGCCTGCGCGAAGCCGCTTCGGCGAAGGCAGGGGGGAGATTTTCTAATCCATGTCAATTCAATTTTGAGACCCTTAATAACGCAGGGCTGGGCTTCAGCCATGCGTAAAAGAAGCAAGCCTAAAGGCTTGCCCTACCAATTTTTGATCACTCTTATTTTAGATAAGGTTTAATCCATTTCAGTCCGTCTTCTGTTTTTCCGGCCGGAATATATTCACACCCGATCCATCCGTCATAACCTGCCTCATCGACAAAGCGGAACAGATTGGTGAAGTTGATCTCTCCTGTCCCGGGCTCGTGGCGTCCTGGAATGTCGGCCACCTGAATATGTCCGATCCGGGCGAGGTTACTTAAAATCGTCTTCGTCAGATTCCCTTCCATTATTTGCATATGGTAGATGTCATACTGAAGGTAGAGGTTGGATCGGTCAACCTCCTCGAACAGCCGGAGCGTATCCCGGATATGGACCAGATAGAATCCAGGGATGTCCTGATCGTTGAGAGGCTCGATGAGGAGGCGAATCCCTTCTTTCTCGAGAGCGCCTGCGGCAAACCGGAGATTATCGACCAGGGCCTGGCGGACCTTCTCTGAAGAGACTCCCTGAGGTAACTTTCCCACCAGGCAGTTCAGACGTGGACATCCCAATGCCTTCGCATATTCAATCGCCGTCCCCACGCCATCCTGGAATTCTCCCTCTCTCCCGGGCAGGCATGCGATGCCCCTCTCCCCTGCCTGCCAGTTGCCGGCCGGAAGATTGTGCAATACCTGGACAAGGTCATGTTTGTTCAACTGTCCTACCAGTTGCTCCTTTTTCCATGCGTACGGAAAGAGGTATTCGACTCCTTTGAATCCTGTCTTCGCCGCCCATTCAAAACGATCTAAAAAATCGACCTCATTGAATAGCATGGTCAGATTGGCGCTAAATTTCGGCATAGTCATCCTCCGCAAAGGTAATTACGATTGAGAGGCGAGAGTAAAAACGGGCCTCTTAGCCGGTAGGGAACGGTTTGAAACCGTTCCCTACACAACCTATTTTCATGGTCCGTGCTTACCTGTCGGCAGGCAGGAGCAAGAGTAAAAATCTTTTTATATGAAATATTAACTCCCTTTCTTTGTGGCGATATTCTTAAAGATCTCCCAGCTCTTCAGAAGTTCAAGGGCCCGTTCAAGCTGGTTATCAACTGGTTTCTTCTCCTTTTCCTTTTCCTTTTCCTTCACCTCTACCTTTGGCTTCTCTTTCTCCTTCTCTTTCTCCTTCTCTTTGACATCGATCAGATGACGCTCCAGATCCTTCTCCGCAGGTAGTTTTGGAGGCGCCGCCTTCTCCTCATCAGGAGGGGAAAGTTTGACGATGATGTCAGGCACAATCCCTTTTGCCTGGATGGTACGGCCGCTGGGCGTAAAATACCGTGCCGTGGTTAACCGGAGTCCTGAGCCATCTTTCAGGGAAAAGATCGTCTGGACCGATCCCTTTCCAAATGTCTGGGTTCCGAGGATAATTCCGCGACCGTGGTCCTGGATGGCTCCGGCTACGATCTCTGCGCCACTGGCGCTCCCTCCGTTGACCAGGACGACAAGGGGATAACGGGTGAGGTTATCCTCCTGCGGGTGAGCGTTAAACTTTACCTTCTGTTCGTCTTTTCTTCCCTCGATGGAGACGATAAGGCCTGATTCAATGAAACGGTCCGAAACCTTCACCGCCTGATCCAGCAGGCCTCCCGGATTGTTTCGCAAATCAAGGATCAAACCCTTCATTCCCCCTTTGGTCTCCTCCTCCAGCGCCTTGACCGCTTTTTGAAAATCACTGTCCGTTTTCTCCTGGAACTGGAAGAGTCGGATATACCCGTAATGTTTCTCAAGCGCCTCATAACGAACACTTCGAACCGGAATCACATCACGGGTCAGCGTGTAATCCTTGGGCTTGGGGAAACCTTCCCTCATGATGGTGAGGGTCACCTTCGAACCTTTGGGGCCTCTCATCCGCTTCACACTCTCCATCAGGGTTAGGCTCTTCGTCACCTCCCCATCGATCTTGACGATCTGATCTCCTGCCTGAATGCCTGCCTTAAAAGCCGGCGTATCCTCGATGGGAGAGACCACGGTGAGCACGCCCTCTTTCAGGGTGATCTCAATCCCCAATCCCTCGAACCGGCCCTTGGTCTCCTCCTGCATCTCCTTGTACATATTGGGCGGCAGGAAGGCCGAATGGGGATCCAGGGTCTCCAGCATCCCCTTGATCGCTCCATAGACCAGGTCCTTCGATTTCGTCTCCTCCACATACTCCTTCTGAAGGAGACCGAGGATATCGGTAAACACCTTCAGGTCTTCATAGGTGGGGTTGGAGAGGGCAGAGACCTTATGGAACCGGCCCAGCCCCACGGTTACCCCGAGAATAAAGACCAGAATGATCACCGAGATGATTTTTAAGTTTCTCATTCCTTTTCTCTGTGACATATCATCCTCCTTGTTTAGCATTTCCTCCTCAACTCATTTCCTTCCGGAAGCAAAACCAATTTATCCGGTTGTGAAATCCAATCCATGGGGTCCTGCGCCTTTCCCTGATGCCGGATTTCGAAGTAAAGGGAGGGACCTTTCACCGATCCGGCGCTGCCTACCAGGCCGATCGCTTCACCCTTGGCCACTTCTTCCCCTGTCTTTTTCAGCAGCTGGGAACAGTACCCCGAGACCGTAAAGACATGATCTCCATGATCGATAATGACAATATTCCCGAACCCCTTGAACCAATCCGCATAGAGGACTTTCCCGGGAAGGACGGCCCGAATCTCCGTTCCCATCTCCGCCTGAATCTCGATCCCGTTCTGTCCTCTCTCTTTGAAAAGGCTGATCACCTTTCCATGAACCGGGGGATTCAGCCTCCCTTTAAAATTTTCAGGTTTCGACTTCCCGTAAGAGAGAAGGCTTTTCTCCCGCTCCAGTTTCTGAACAAGCGTCTGGAGATTCTTGGCCCTTTCCTCCAGCTCCTTGATCAGTTTCTGATAGACCACCTTCTGGTTCTGGATCGATTTGAGAAAGGCCTGTTTCTCTTTCTTGATGATCTGAACCTCAGCCTTCTTCTTCCCCACCTCCGAGATATTTCGTTCCCACTGTCGCTGATCCTGTATCAGTCCCTCATGATATCGTTCCTTCAGGGTTACCTGATAATGGTAGGTTTCAACCAAACGGGCATCCGAGTGAATAATGACCCTGAAATATTTATCGATCTTCAACAGATCGGGAAGGGATGGAGAGGCGAGCAGTAAGGTCTCCGGAGAAGTTCTCCCCATTTTATAGAGGGCTGTCAATCTCGAAGAGAGTTCTCCCCTGGTCCGCTCCAATCCGCTGTTGAGCATGGCGATCTGGCCCCTGGTCTGTCTGAGCCTCTCCCTGATCTGGGCCAGCTGGTCTTCAATCCGCTTCAACTCCTTCTCTTTCATATAAAGTTCGGTCTCAAGGAAATGAAGGCTTTCGAGGATGGAAGACTCTTTCCCACGGATCTCCTTCTCCTTCTCTCTGGTCACGGAGATCTCTTTTTTGATATCGCCGATGTCCTTCTTCTTCTGAGTGATATCCTTCTCAATCTGATCCTTCCGGCTTGCCCTCAAATCAGGAAGTCCAAAGGTCAGAATAAACCCTGCGACAATCCCTATGATAAAAACCTTCTTTCCTCTCTCCATCAGCCATTCACCCGGTGTATCTCAAAAACCTCATCGAAGCGACAAAACTGCCGAAGAGACCGAGGACCATCCCTCCCAATAGGACCCGCCCAATTGTCTCCCAGGGCAAAAAAAGGATGGGAACGCCTGCCATCCATCCCTTCATCAGGGGTGTGATGGCGACGAGAACAACCTTATATAATAAAAAAAGGAGGCCCGTCGCCATTCCAGCTCCCAGCAGTCCCTGAATGAGCCCTTCCATATAGAACGGGACCTGAATAAACGCCGGATTGGCCCCTGCCATCTGCATGGCCTCAATCTCCTCCCGGCGGGAAGAGATGGTGAGCTGGAGCGTATTGGAGACGATGAAGATGATGGCGGCAAGAAGGAGTCCTCCTAAAATCCACTGGGTGAGCCGGACCAGGTGGACCAACACGGAGAATGTCTCGATCCACTCCTGACCATACTGAATCTCTTCGATCTGCGAAACCTGTTTCAGATGAGAGATCACTTCATCGAGCTTCGTCTGGCCCCAGTAGTCCTTCTTTAATCGAATTTCGATGGAGGAAGGAAGGACGGCCGGCTGAATGCCTTCGAGAAGGTTCTTCTGCCTGCCCAGTCTCGACTTCATAAAAGCCAGGGCATCAAAGGGCGATATATAATTGACCGTCTCCACAGCGTCGAGCTGACGAATCTGTTTTAAAATGGACTCTACCTCGCTCAAGGAAGTTCCTTGCTTCATATAGGCAATCACCTCGAATTTCTCTTCCCAGATCTTCAGAAGCGAGGTCAGGTTAAAGGCGATCAGGGAGAACGATGAAAAAATGAGCAGGGAGATCCCGATGACGGCAATGGTGGTAAGATTGGGAAAGAGGTTTCCCTTCATGTTTCGAAGGGCCCGTCTCATCGCATTGCCCAAAAAAGAGATCATCCTTCGGCTTTCACTCCTTCACTGTTTTTCGCATCTCCTGCGTTCCCTGCCACAAGGGAAAGGACCCGATGGGGATAGCGTTGAATCAAACGGGTATCCTGAGTGGCAAAGACGATGGTTGTTCCCTTCTGATGGAGTTCGGAAAAGAGGGCCATCACCTTTCCGGTCATTTCATCGTCAAGAATAGAGGTGGGTTCATCGGCCAGGATCAGGGGGGAATCCTTGACCAGAGCCCGGGCAATGGCCACGCGTTGCTGTTCTCCTGCGGAAAGGGAGAGAATCGAATCCTTCTCCCGCTCCTGAAGGCTCACCTGTCTGAGTGTCTCAGAGACCTTCTCCTTAATCTCATTCAGCGGATGATCCGTTACCTCAAGCACAAAGGCAATATTCTCTCTTACATTTCGATCCCTCAGGAGTTTAAAATCCGGAGAAACGATCCCTGCCATTCTTCTCAGTTGATGGACCTTCTTAAACCCGGATTGGGTAAGACGGATTCCGTTCACGATCACTTCTCCGCTGCTCGGTTTTTCAGCGCCAAAAAGAATACGAAGAAGACTGCTCTTTCCCGATCCGCTCGGACCGGTGATGAAGATAAACTCTCCTGCCAGAACCTCGAGGTAGAGATCCGAAAGGGCGGTGATCTGACTGGGATAAGTTTTCGTAACAGAAAACATCTGTATCATTAAGTCCAAATTAACACGAACCCCCTTTTTTTTCAAGAAAACAGCAAGATCGATGTGTGAGAGTGAATGGAGTAAAATATAATAGAGGTTCTTCTGGTTTTTTTGTGGGTTACCTTCCCTTACCCCCCTCCTATTCCCCCATT
>Ga0154725_1115_pt1 | contig 12432 bp, 12 predicted proteins | sample Rifle2008BG16ft_FD_105733 | JGI IMG/M metagenome (GOLD analysis project Ga0154725, IMG submission 105733) | Deltaproteobacteria bacterium RBG_16_49_23 | reverse complement strand
CTTTTTTTGTGACAATCCATACACCACTCCATCGAATTGAAATAACTGTCCACCATTCTCACGGGTCTCTCATGGGTTCCTGTCAGACCATGACAGGTTGCGCAATCCACCCCGCTCCGGATGTGAATCCAGTGCGGATAGACGACATGCTCCGGAAGCTGATACATCCGCTTCCAGGGGATCGTCTTGTTCCCTTTCACATATTCGAAAACCTTTAATGCCTGGGGTCTTTGACTGACCCCCTCACTCGAATGGCAGATCCGGCAAAGTTCGATGTTCGGGATGCCGGCAGAACGAAATTTTTCAACATAGCGGTGACAGAACGTGCAATTCAAATTTAATTTTTCTTTATGGACGAGATGGTTGAAGAGGATGGGCTGATCCATTGACTCCCACGTAAAGATCGGGAAGAGGGAGAAGAAGACCGTTTTCGTCTCGTATTGAAATCGATGATAGGACACAATGGCAATGACAAGGCCGAGGAGTATGCCGATCGAAATGAAGAATCCCTTTCTCATAGAGCTGCCGGTCCGAAGAAGAGCGACGATCTGATCCAGTTTAATGAATTATCGTAACAATTTAGCGCTTTGAAAAAGCTTCATAAAATCCCTCCCCACCTCCCTTTGCCCTCCGGGTCAGAGACCGCTCTCTCCGAGCCAGAGGCTCTTCTGAGCCGGAGGCTGGGTCGGAGACCAAAGGGAGGAGAAATACTTCCCCCTTTGGCAAACTGATCCTTACCCATAAATAGGGGCGCTGGAAACAAGGGGCACCCTGATAGATTCCCCATCCCCCTCTCTCCGAGCCAGAGGCTCTCCGAGCCGGCGGCCTGACCTCCCCCTTGAAGGGGGAGGAATCACGCGAAGCGCGTGACGATTACCCTCCCCTTCAGCCTGCCTGCGCGAAGCCGCTTCGGTGAAGGCAGGGGGGAGGGTCGGCCTGCCTGCCGAAGCCTCGGCGCAGGCAGGGGTGGGGGTGGGGTATGCCAAAACCTCAATTGCACCAGTCGTACGTTCCCTCCTTGTGTCCAGCCCCCCGACTTATGGGACACGGTTAGTTTGGCAAAGGGGGATTGAGGGGGATTTAGGATATGACGATATCTTGATCAGACCTCTTTTTCAAAAAACTAAAGTGACAAATTATCTATATTCGATGGAATATCACACTGTCAAGAAAAACGATGATGATCATCCCCTCACCCCCTCCCTCTCCCCAACGGGGAGAGGGAGGGGGTGAGGGGAAATTTACCCATGGCCGGTGATGTGACTGCAAGATTAATACAATAGATGATCCAGGCTGAAAAGAACCATCACTGCCAAAATATAAATATTAACCGTCCTGAAAGTGGAGCGAAAAGGAGATTCTTGAGGCCGGCGGAAGAGGATTTTTGAGGCTTTCCATATCAGCCAGGTTCCCAGAATCATCAAACCTCCCAAAATGGCCCGTGAATTTCCAATTCCAAACAGAGGGATCAGAAGGCCGGCAACCGCAGTGGCAAAAATCCAGAGGAATGCGATTCTTTCGACCTGTTTCAACCCGCAGGCTTGAGTCAGGCAGGGGAGTCCCGCGTTCTCATAATCTCTTCTATAATCCAGCAGAAGAAGCCAGAAGTGAGGAATTTGCCATATAAAGAAGAAAAAGGAGAGAGCCAAGATCCGGGCATCCGGAGACCCTCCTGCCGAAAACCATCCGATGGCAGGGGGAATGGCGCCGACGAAGGCTCCTGGCAGGACAGCCCAAACCGTCCTTCTTTTAAGGGGGGTATAGATCCCATTATACCAGAGCACGGCAAGGAAGCCTAAACCCAGAGCCTCCGTATTTGTCCCGAAGCAGAGGATAGAAAATCCCAACAGGAGAAAAGAGAGGGATATTTTCAGCGCTGACGAGGGAGTAAGCCTTCCCGAGGGAATAGGGCGTCCTTTTGTCCTTTCCATTTTCCGGTCTTCCCTTCTTTCCTGGTATTGATTAAGGGCACAAGCTCCCGATGCAAGAAGGAAAACGCCGAGAAGGGAAAGGATCATCTCTTTCGAGAGTCCCTGATAGGCCAGCACGAACCCCAGGCCGGCAGAAAGGGTCACAAAGAGTGAGATTCTAAACTTCGTCAGGTCGATGATAAGAAAAACCCACTTTTTCACAGCGCTCATTTCAATTCCTTCATATACCGGACCAGTTCATTGATCTCCTCTTCAGAAATCAGACCTTTTTGGGAGGGCATGATCGGAGGAAACCCTTTGACGATCTCCGCATTCGGTTCGATCAGAGATTTCTTAAGGTAAGCATCATTTGCCTGAACCTTTTGTTCTTTACCGTCTTTTAAAACGATGACCGACTTTCCGAAGAGGCCTTTGAGGGTGGGGCCAATTCTTGGGGCGCCATCGAGGCTATGGCAGACCAGGCACCCTTTCTCCTGAAGCAACTGCGGTCCACGGGGAAGGCCCCTGGCCCTTTCCATCTGCAATTCCTTGCCCTTCCCCTCGTACCACCGGTTGAACTCCTCCTCCGAAAGGACTTTTACTCTTGCGAGCATGTAAGAATGTTGCCGGCCGCAGTATTCGGCGCACAAAACATCATAGGTCCCCACTTCTCCGGCTTTAAACCATAAGGGAGCGACCATTCCCGGGACAGCATCCTGTTTGACCCTGAAGGCAGGGATATAAAAACTATGGATCACATCCTGCGAGGTGAGCAAGAGATGGATTGGTTTTCCCACCGGGACCATCAACTCTTCGGTCTTCACCCCATTCTCATATTCGAAAAGCCAGGACCACTGGCGCGCCGCCACCTTTACTTTGAAAGCCCCCTCGGGAATCTTTTTCAAAGAACGGAATCCTGTCCACCCATAATAGAACATGGAGAGGACGAGAAGGGTGGGGATCACGGTCCAGAGGATCTCGAGCCAGAGGTTTCCCCTGATGTCTTCGGGTTGCGGGTTTCTCTTCCGGCGGTAGCGAAAGGTAAAATAGATCATCAGGAAGGTGATGAGGACCAACATGAAGACAGAAATGGCCGCAATGAAAAGGAAGACGTTATCAACGACTTCGTTTGAAAGGCCTGTCACGCCTCGAATCATACTCCATCCATCCTATCGAAAGGCAACATCCAGAAAGGTCAAACCGATGAAAAGGATTAAAATGGACAGAACTCCCGGAATGATCCATTTAAAGAGGCTTGACCCTTTCTCATCTTTAAGATGCATAAAATAGTTGAGGATTAAACCCGATTTGAAAAAAGCGATGACCAGGGCCGAGGCCATGCTCCACCGCCCCCAATCCATTCCTGCCACGGAGACGGCAACCCCCGTCAGGGCCACTAACATCAACCAGACCAGGATATAAGTTCTCACACTCCATCCTCCCGGGGTCAAGTGATCAAGTAGAAGAGAGGAAAAAGAAAGACCCAGATGATATCGACCAGATGCCAGTAAAGCCCGGTATTTTCCAATGGGACAAAATGATTTCGATGGATGTTGCCTCTCAGGATGAAGATGAACATCACGGAGAGGAGGAGAACGCCCGCAAGCACATGGAGTCCGTGGAGACCGGTCATCGAATAGTAGAGGCCATAGAAGAGAACCTCTCCTTTCTCCCTTTCGAGGAGACGGGGGGCATCGGGATAGATTCCGTGATGAACCTTCCATGTCCACTCTAAATATTTATTGAAGAGAAAGAGAAGCCCTAAAAAGAGGGTGGCGGAGAGAAAGAGCAGGGATCTCCTGGGCCCTCCCTTCTTCAGGAAGGAGATGGAGAGGGCCATGGTGAGACTGCTTGTGAGAAGGATCAGTGTATTGAGTGTGCCGAGGGGCCGATCTAACGCCTCAGCGGCCAGATGAAATGCCTGCGGGTTGTTGAACCGGTAGACCGAATAGAGAATGAAGAGCCCCCCGAAGAGGAGGATTTCCGAGAGCAGGAAAAGCCACATGCCCATTTTGGATCCGGTATCGTTCTGAGGGTTCTTCATTGTCCGTTTAAAAGAGTCTCATCTTTATTCCTCCCCTTTAGTAAAGGGGAGGCGAGGAGGGGTTATGAGTTACCTTCATCGCCTGACAGTAAAAGTTTAGCCCCCCTTTAATCCCCCCTTAAATTAAGGGGGGGTAAAGATTTATTATCTGAACTCATAGGGCCCTCGTTCCACATGGGGTATCTTCTCGAAATTCTCCTTTGGAGGAGGGGAAGGGATCTGCCATTCGAGGGTGGAGCCATGCCAGGGATTGTCCCCGACTTTCTCACCCTTGAAGAGAGAATGGACGAGATTGGCAAACAATAAGATCAACCCGGCGATTAAGATCCAAGACCCAATGGTGGATAGTAATTGGAGAGAATGAAATTGAGGAAGGTAGTCATAATACCTTCTCGGCATTCCCTTCCAGCCCAGTATGAGCATTGGAAAGTAGAGCGTGTTGAACCCGACAAAGAGAAAGGCCCATGCAAGATAAGGAATCTTCTTATGATACATACGTCCAAACATCTTTGGGAACCAGTAATGAAGGGCTCCGAAAAGGGCAAATCCCGTCCCTCCGAAGATGGTGTAATGAAAATGGCCTACTACCCAGTAGGTGTCATGGAGATGGACATCCGTGGCAAGGGCTCCCTGGAAGAGGCCTGTCAGGCCTCCAATGGAAAAGAGGAAGATGAAGGTGAGGGCAAAAAGAAGGGGAGGGGCGACCTCAATGGACCCCTTATACAGGGTGGAGACCCAGTTAAAGACTTTCACGCCGCTGGGAACGGCTACCAGAAAGGTGAGCAGGGAGAAGAGGATAGAGGCGAGGTCGCTCTGTCCGCTGACGAACATATGGTGTCCCCAGACAAAAGAGCCGACGCTTGCGATGGCCAGACTTGAAAAAAGGATTGCCTTATATCCGAAGATCGTCCTTCGTGCAAAGACGGGGATGATTTCCGAAATGACTCCCATGGCAGGTAGGATCATGATATAGACAGCCGGATGGGAATAGATCCAGAAGAGGTGTTGATAGAGGAGCGGGTCCCCTCCCTTTGCCGGATCGAATATTCCAACCCCCGCCAGTCTTTCCGTCAGGGTGAGAAGAAGGGTAATCCCCACCACCGGGGTGACAAGAACCTGAACCCATGCCGTGGCATAGATGGCCCATACGAAGAGGGGAAGGCGAAACCAGGTCATCCCGGGAGCCCGGAGCTGGTGAGTGGTCGTTACAAAATTGATTCCTGTGAGGATCGATGAAATTCCTAAAATAAAGACGGCAAAGACAGCGAGGGGGACATTGACCGGAGTCCGGAGGCTGTAAGGCACGTAGAAGGTCCAACCCGTATCCACGGGCCCGCCTCCTGTGAATAAGGAGAGGATGGCCAAAAAAGCGCCCGTCATAAAGATCCACCACGAGAGGAGGTTGATCTTTGGAAAGGCGACATCCCTTGCGCCGATCTGAATCGGAAGGAAGAAATTTCCAAAGATGGAGGGAATGCCGGGGATGACGAATAAGAAGATCATGAACACCCCGTGCAGGGTGAAGATGGCATTATAGGTCTGTGGCCTCATGATCGTGGGTCCCGGCGCAATCAATTCCAGACGCATCAGAAAGCCGAGGAGGACTCCGATGGCAAAGAAGGTTAGGATCGAGAAAAGATAGAGCAATCCGATCCTCTTATGGTCGGTAGAAAAGATCCATGACAGGATTCCCCTGGAACGGTTCCCCACTTCGTAGAAACTTGGCATCCCTTTTACCCCGTTAGAAAGTCCCGCTGCCCGCCCCGTGTCAAGCTTCGCTTGTATCGGGGCTTGCAGCGGGGATGATGGCTGTTCCTTTTTCAGCAAACACGGGTTTTAATGCCCCGTGTGAACCTTCCCGTTAGAAAGTAGAAAACTTTCTAACGGGGTTTAACCTTTTTTAAAATTTCTTCTCCTCCCTTTCCAAACAAGAAAGAGGATAAAAGAGGAGGCGAAGATCAGAGTGACTATTCCGGTAATCTTCAGCGTGTTAAATACATATTTTCGGCCCTTCGGATCATAACTGAAACAGAACCGCAATACCTTGCCGATCGTCGGCCCGGTTCTTCCTTCAGAGGCTTCGAGAATGGCCATTTTCAGGTCAAAAGGAAGAATCTCTGTTCCGTAGAGATACCGGGTAATCTTACCCTCGGAAGAAAGGACGATCAAGGCAACCGGATGGAGAAAGTCCTTTCCTTCTCTCTGAAAACGAAAACCGACTGAATCGGTCAGGTTCAGGATGTTTTCCAGGTCGCCTGTCAAAAATCTCCAGGCCTCTTCCGGAAATGGCCTTTCAATCATTTTAAGGTAGAGTCTCTTCTTTTCCGAGGCCAGAGGGGGGCCCTCTGTTTCGTCAAAACTTACAGCAAGAACCAGAAAATCTTTTCCGGGTTCGGCAGGCAATCGATTCATGGCCCCTGAGAGATTGGATAATAAGAAACTGCAGACGTCCGGACAGGAGAAAAAGACCGGAGCGAGGATCGTGGGTCTGTCAACCAGCTCTTTGAGGAACGCCGGTTTTCCGTTTTCCTCGCGAAAGGTCAGATCCAAGGGGACGGAATGGCCCAGTCTTTCATCAATTCCAACCCCTTTTGTTTCATGATGCTGTTCGACATGGGCGGGAAGGCTGTCTTGATAAAAAACGATCAGGATCAACAGGATGGTTCTTACGATAACAAAATGAACAGGATGGGCGGACATAATAGGCCAATTTATCCCAAACCTCACATGAAATCAACCCTAATCGTGTCAGAGTGTAAGAAATTGAACTTGAACAGAGAGGTCATGCGCCACTTGTACCTAAATTGAGCGATTCTTTTTAAAATACCCAGTAGCCGCAGTGATTCGTAGGCCAAGGCCCTGCCGCAGGAGCCTTGCATGCCCTGCACCGCATGGTGTACAGGGCATGGGAAGCAACCCTAAAGGGGTGCCCTACAATTAAATTTATAAAATCGCTCGATTTAGGTTGTATTTAAGGGCGATATTTTGAAAAAACATAATCTTTATCTTTCTGACCCAAATGGCAATTATAGCAGCCCTTTCCTCCATCTTTGACAAAGGAATTTTTCGTATCCTTTTCAAAAGCATCAAAACCCCATCCCCCTGTCTCCTTGAACTTCTTGGAGTCTTTCTGCATCACTCCGATAAATTTTCGCGCTCCCTCTACATAAGCTCCCTGATCTACGGTTGCCTCTAAAAGATCAAAGACGATGATTGTTCCATCCGGGGATGGGCCTCCTTTCTTGTAAGCCTCCAGACCCTTTTTGTTCACATAAATATGATGAAGGCCGCTGAAGGGATTGTAAAGAGGGTGTTTGGGATCATGGATGAGCATGGACTTCACATGGGGCCAATCTCTGTATCCCACAGGATAGGCCACCTTCGCTTTCTCTTGAGCAAGAGAAAGGCTTGCGGAGAGAAGAACAACAGACAATAGAGAAATAAAGAGGACTTTCTTCATCATTTTTCTCCTTTCATAGGGAATTAAAAACAGATATAAATATTTTAAGTCATCCATCTTAAATGGGCAAATTTTTTTCTGAGAATCCCCCTTGAAAAAAAAGGGTATTCAAAAGAATGAAATCACGTTATAATTAATTGAAACCTAAATTGAGCGATTCTTTTGAAAGGAACCTGTAGCCGCTCCGGTAATACCGGAGCGTTTTAAGATCACCCATTAGGTGTTCTGTAGGGCAAGGCCCTGCCGCAGGAGCCTTGCCTGCCTGCCACAGGCAGGCATTATAAGCAATCCTAAAGGGTTGCCCTACGATTAAATTTATTTAAATCGATCAATTTAGGATATATTGGTAAAAAGTCAAAAAAATACGCCTTGCTGTCATTCCGGCGAAAGCCGGAATCCAGTCTTTTCAAGTAATTTTAAGTTCTCTGAACTCCGGTTTTCACCGGAATGACGACTTTTTACGAGACCATCATTTAGGTGATGCTATTATTTGATGAGGAGGTCTGTGATAAAATGGAGATTAAAAAGATAGGAGTCATTGGAGCAGGACAGATGGGCAGCGGAATTGCAGAAGTGGCGATCAGTTCAGGATTCCATGTCCTGATGAGAGATGTTACCCCTGAAGCGCTCGATCGGGGGAAAAATAGGATCATCGGCGACCTGAAGAGGAGGGTCGAGAAAGGAAAAATTTCTCCGGAGGAGAGGGAGGCGATTTTGAAAAGACTTTCAACCACCACACGGCTGGAAGATTTTAGAGATTGTGAGTTCATCATTGAAGCCGTGGTAGAAAATATTCCGTTGAAGGAGGAGGTTTACAAGGAACTCGACAAGATTGCTCCGAAAGAGACGACCCTTGCCAGTAATACCTCTTCGATATCCATTACACGGATCGCTTCCTTCACGAGGAGGCCGGATCGAGTGGTCGGGATGCATTTTTTCAACCCGGCGCCTCTGATGAAATTAATCGAGATCATCCGGGGGTTAGCCACCTCTGACGAAACTTTTCAGATCACCAGAGAACTCAGTCTAAACCTGGGCAAAACTCCTGTGGAGGCTAATGATTTCCCCGGTTTTATTTCAAGCCGGTTAATCTTCAGTCTCATGAATGAGGCGATTTATGCCCTTTACGAGGGAGCAGGGAAAGCAGAGGAGATTGATTCCATTATGAAACTGGGGGCCAATCACCCGATGGGCCCTCTGGAACTTGCCGATTATGTGGGATTGGACACCGTTTTATCGGTCATGTGTATCCTCCAGGAAGCATTTGGAGATAAATACCGGCCCTGTCCCCTCCTCATCAAGTATGTTGATGCCGGGTATCTGGGGTTGAAGGCAGGCAGAGGATTCTATCCTTATGGAGAAAAGAGATGATCGGATTTGAATTAACACCTGAACAGAAGGCCCTCCAGGAGAAGGCCAGACGGTTTTCGCAGGAGGTGATCCTCCCGGTGGCAGCCCGATACGACCGGGATGGAACCTTCCCTCTGGAGGTGATGGAGAAGGCTCATGGATCGGGTTTTTTCACTCCGTTGATCCCGAAGGAATATGGAGGGGAGGGATTGGGGGTTCTTGATAACTGCATTATTGCAGAAGAACTGGCAGCAGGCTGTATGGGGATCTATGTCTCCATCTTCGTCAGCACCCTGGCCCTTTACCCCATCATCAAATTCGGCACGGAAGATCAGAAGGAGCGATTCCTCAAACCTTTCTGTTCAAAGTTTAGCATGGCTTCTTACTGCCTGAGTGAATTTACTGTGGGATCCGATCCGGCTTCGATGAAGGCCACTGCCATCCCTGATGGGGACCACTATCTCCTTAACGGAACAAAGATGTGGATCACCAATGGGGGATATGCCGACTTCTATCTTGTTTTTGCCACCACAGACCCGGGGAAAAAAGATAAAGGGATCATCAGTCTGATCGTCCCTTCTCACTTAGCGGGGGTGAGCCATGGGGCGCCCATTGATAAGATGGGCCAGAGGGCATCGAACACGACTGCAGTGACATTTAAAGATGTCAGGGTCCCCGGGGAAAACCTATTGGCAGGGGAAGGGGAGGGGTTTAAAAAGGCGATGATCGCACTCGACATCACCCGGCCAATGATTGCGGTGGGAGCCGTGGGAGTTGCCCGGACCGCGATGGAATTGGCCATTCAGTATGCAAAAACACGGGTCCAGTTCGGTGTGCCGATTGCCCGTCATCAGGCTATTCAGTTCATGCTTGCGGATATGGCCAAAGATATCGAGGCGGCAAGACTCCTGACCTGGAAAGCGGCCTGGCTTGCCGATCAGGGGGCTCAGAATTCAAAAGAAGCGGCCATGGCCAAGGCTTTTGCCTCTGACGTGGCGATGAGGGTGACAACGGATGCGGTTCAAATCTATGGAGGAATGGGTTATACACTATGGCATCCCGTCGAGAAGCTGATGAGGGATGCAAAAGTTATTCAAATCTATGAAGGCACAGCCCAAATTATGAGACTCGTCATTGCCCGGCAGATGCTTCATGAGGTTGGGGGAATCTTTTAATTCAGGTCCGTTTTGTGATCTTATCCACTCAAAGCCTTCGTAGGGATAAAAAATTCCACCCTTTCCGTATCGATTTCGATCTCTTTTCTCTTACCCCCTGGAAGTTCGAAATCGACCAGAAAACTGCCTTCCTTATTATCTAATTCCCAGCACGAACATTGATTCATTCCTTTAATCACATACATATCATTCACCCCTTTCTTACCAAAATTTAGTCATTTGTTCCAAAAATATCAAGGAGATCAAAAGATGATTTGTTCATTCAACGGGAGGTGGTTATATTTAATAAAAGTGTAGTTCTCCGGTTCTTGAACTAATTCAAGGTTTGGGTGGTTTGAGGTCATGGAAATCACTAAAATGGTTCCTAACGTGAGAAAGGGTCTTGTCGTTGTGATCACCGGCTATGGAAAGGGGAAGACCACGACTGCTTTAGGAATTGCCTTGAGAGCGTGCGGACATCATTTGAGGACCTCGATCATTCAATTCATGAAGGGGGATCTCTATGCGGGTGAATGGGAGGGTGTGAAAAAGCTGAACTGCAAGGTGGAGTTGATTCCCACAGGGAAAGGATTCTGTGGCATTGAAGGGAATCCCTACCCCTTTAAAGAACATAGAGAGAATGCCCAGGAGGCTATCCAGCTTGCCCATCAAAAGATGGAATCCGGGGAATTTGATATTCTCATTCTGGATGAAATCAACAATGCGCTTCACCTCCATCTGGTGGATCTTGAACAGGTGTTAGAGATCATCCGGCGGAAACCCCCAGAGATGCATCTTGTTTTGACAGGCAGAGATGCTCACCCCGAAGTAATTGAGCTGGCCGACACAGTGAGCGAGATCAGAGAGATTAAGCATGCTTACAGGAAAGGGATTGATCCCCAGCCCGGGATCGATTATTGATACCTAAATTGAGCGATTTATTATCCTAAATGTAGCCGCACCCTTTAGGTTGCGTGTTTTTACCTGCCCGCCGAACCTGCCTTCGCCGAAACGCTTCGTGCAGGCAGGCAAGTTCTTTGGCAGGCAGGTCGGAAACGATTTCTCACCTAACAGGTGAGAAGGTGTGAAAAGATTACATTTCCAGAATCGGCTTCGTTCCGGCCCACAGGGTTGGGAGGATTGGAGAAGCTTTAGGGCGGAACCTCTAATATTAAACTACGTTACCTAAACCTGGGTCATACCGCTATCTTATCGAAAACCAAGGTTACCCATAACATCTAATGACCCGCCTTCTAAAGCTTGGACAATCCACCCAATCCTGTGGGCCGAGCCACAGTCCGCCAATTTTTTCACAGCTTCTGAGAGGAAACCGCCCCGGTAAGCCGGGGCGGCTACAGGTTCCTTTCAAAAGAATCGCTCAATTTAGGTAGTAATAAGCCTTTAGGATGCCACCCAGCATTGGGGATCATCGGCAAAAAGGTCAGGGGTCCCTTGAGTGGAAGAATAGGCATAAGCGACGGCCCGGCAACCCCGGCACGATGGCCAGAAAGAACAGCGGCTGCACTTCCCCGAGTAGCTCTCCCTATCCCTCAATTGCCAGAGGAGCTTTGAAGAAGCCCAGATAGCACGGAGCGATTTCTTCCTAAGGTTTCCGGCAACCAGGCCGATTCTCCTGCAGGGCATCACCGAACCATCGCTGGTAATGGTCACCCCTGAAAATCCCGCACTGCATCCAGAAAGGGTCAGGTTGCATCCTGACGGAGGCTTCGCCTCCGAGAGTCTTCCTGCCAGGGGATCTCCGGATGTCACTTCAAAGGAGGGATCATTTAATGAAAGAATTCTTTGATATGCAGATTTGAGCTCGTGAGGGGTGAGGAAGTAATCAAGCAACGTTCTCCCGCTTCCGCAGGGAACCATCCGGGAAAAACCAATGCCATAAAACCCCATCTCTTTTGCAATCCGTACGGTGTCTTCAATCTTATCCAGATTGATGCGTGAAAGGGTCACATTGGCGCTGACCCGGTTGCCCTCCCCAACCAAATACTGAACCCCTCGCGCGGCTGCCTTAAAACTTCCTCTTCCCCGAATCGAATCATGAAGCTCCGGGGGCCCTTCCAGGCTGACCTGGATGTCAAATAATTTGAAAAGAGAGGCCTTTTGGGCATCTTCCCTCTTGATTCGGGAGCCATTGGTCATCATGGCCACCCCATATCCCTTTTTCCTGGAATAAGAGATGACCTCCCAGAGTCCTTTGTAGAGAAAAGGTTCTCCGCCGGTAAAGTGAATCGACGGGGAAACCCGAATGCCGTGCTCTTCTTCCCAGGCCTGAAACATCTGGGTTGCCCCGCCGATTTCACGCTTCACTTCATTCGCTGACATCTCCTGAAGGTTTTTCCCCTCCTGATAGCAGTGACGGCAGTGGAGGTTACACCGTTCCGTAAGATGCCATTGAATGAAGAATTCAAACTCTTTTATTGCCGGACCGGCAATCAAATGCTTTTTCACTTCTTTCACTTGAGACATCGCTTGCCAGGTTCGGCTGCCTGCATCATT
>Ga0154725_1164_pt1 | contig 13072 bp, 12 predicted proteins | sample Rifle2008BG16ft_FD_105733 | JGI IMG/M metagenome (GOLD analysis project Ga0154725, IMG submission 105733) | Deltaproteobacteria bacterium RBG_16_49_23 | reverse complement strand
TTTTAAGCGCCCTCTACATGTTGCGGGTAGTGCAAAAAACTTTCTATGGACCGCGGAATGAGCGCTATGCTCATCTTCAGGACGTCTCGTTCGGACTCGGCCTTCCCAGGATGATCCTGGTCGCGGTGATGGTCCTCTTCGGTCTTTTCCCCAGGCTGATGCTGGATCTGGTCCAAACGGCTGTAATTCCATTCATGGGAGGGTTGCCCAGATGAAGTGGTTGATCTTCGGGTCGGAGATTTACTTCCTCGCCATGGCGATCGTATTCCTGATCCTCTCCATGATGCGTCGGGACAGGAGACTTGATTTCCCGGCGGCCCTGTTTCTCGCAGGTCTCGGGGTGGCGGTGACCCTGGCAACCGTCCGGCTTGAGGGATCTTTTCTTTATGGAGCTTATCGGATCGATCTCTTCTCCCAGGTCTTCAAAGGCCTCTTATCAATAGGATTCTTCCTCGTGATCTGTCTCTGCTCGAACCTGAACGGGATCCGGGAAAAGCGGCACCCGGAGTTCTTCCTTTTACTGGCAACCTGCACTCTGGGCATGATGCTGTTGGTCAGCAGCCTTGAGCTACTGACCATGTATGTGGCATTGGAACTGGCAAGTTACTCACTCTATGCCCTGGTGCCAATGAGAAGCGGCGGCCAGCAGACAGAGGCAGGGATAAAGTATTTTCTTGCGGGGATCTCCACCTCGGCCTTGATGCTTTTCGGCATGGCCTCTCTCTTCGGGGCCACGCAGACCACCTACATCAGCGTGATCGCTATGAAGATGCCCGGCCTGCTTCATACCCCCATGGCCTTCATCGGGCTGCTACTCACGCTGTGCGGCTTCTTCTTCAAACTGGCCCTCTTTCCATTTCACGTCTGGGCGCCCAATGTCTACCAGGGAGCTGCGAACCAGGTAACCGCCTTTCTGGCCACAGCCACAAAGGTGACGGCCATGGCCATGCTGGTCCGGTTAGTCTCCATGAGCCGGGAAAACACGTCCCTCGCCCAAGTGCTTATCGCGCTTGCCATTCTCTCTATGACTTACGGGAATCTGGTGGCTCTGATTCAGAAGGACTTCAAGAGACTGCTGGCCTATTCGGCCATCGCCCATGCGGGTTACTCGCTGATCGGCATCCTCAGTATGAACCCGGGCGGTTACGCTTCCACTACCTTCTACGCCCTGGCCTACCTCGCCATGACGTTCACCTGTTTCTGGGTTGTCGTGAAGGTGGCTCCCGACGGCCGCAACCTCGCCATCGCCCAGCTGGCGGGGCTTCACCGCCGCTCACCGCTGCTGGCCATGGCGCTCCTGGTTGCTGTGTTCAGCCTGGGGGGCATCCCGCCGACGATCGGATTCACCGGAAAGTTTCTGGTCTTTACTGCGGCCATGCAGAAGGGATACTTCCTGCTGGTGGTCATCGCCATGATCAATGTGGTGGTCTCTCTCTACTACTACATCCAGATCGTGAGGACCGCTTTTCTCCTGGAGCCGGAGGAAGAGCTGCCGCGCATCAACTTATCCATCCCTGCAACCACCCTCACAGTGGTAATGATTATAGCTATCATCGCAGGCGGCATCTGGCCAAGATACCTGGTCCAACTCGCCACCACCGCCACTAAAGCGCTCCTGTAAATAAGCGATCTACCCCATATCATCTCAAGACTTTCTAAAAATCCAAAAAAGGTGTATATTACAGCCATAAATCGATGATTGCAACTCTATATTTCGGTTAGTGAGCTATTTTGAAACATAAAAAGATCTTTTGAAACATGCACAGGCTTATTTTTAGGAAAACACAGCAACAACAAAAAAATAATGTTTGCCGGTTATTGAATAGACAATGATAGAAACCTATATCAATAAGATTGCATCGATCATTCATACAGCATAGAGCAGAGCGCATAGCGTGAATACCCTACCGTGAAACGCAAGGCGTTAGTCGTAAGGCGATTAGCTGGCTTTTTTTAGGATTCGAAGCTCCTTTCGTACTACCTCTTTAACAATATCTTGGATGGGACGTCTATCCTGCTTAATGTAATCCCGTAAAGCCTGGTTGATTTCAGTCTGGTATCCCCGGCCCTCACGCTCAGCTTTATCCCTGAACCACTCCAATATATCCGTATCGATGAAGATCGTGATCCTGGTTTTGCCTTTATGGGGGACAACCGATCCTCGCTTGCCTTTGCTGAAGTCATATTCCTCTAGCATCTCATTCTTTTTGCTCATAATTCCTCCGCTCTTTTGGAGTTGCCTTCCGGGCGGAAATTAACCTGATTTCCTCTTCGCCTGAATAGGCGTAAACAACAACCAAAATCCTACCTATAATATCTGTTCCGACGGTTACAAACCGTTGTTCACCGTGCCGGGTGTCTTCAACGGTTACCGCCATCGGATCATCAAGCGCAGTGGCGGCATGTGAAAACTCAATGCCATGATTTCGAATGTTCAATGCCGCCTTCTTGGCATCCCAAACAATGTTCATATTATATGTATTTTATATGTATCTGTCAATAACAATCTTCACTGCCTCTCACCTTTCAATGTTTTCTGGAGTCTGTTCCCATTAAATTCGTGACCGTGTCCGTGACTGCAAATAAAAGTAAAACGGAAGGGGTTAGTCGTAAGGCGATTAGCTGCTACGTAAAAGATTTCAATCCATTTCTTAACATCTTTCCCATCTACTCCCGCTTTTAACAGCTGATTTTCAATTTCCACAGGGATTGTTCCAAGCAGTACACCCCCGGCGTTTTTGGATGCGCCGGCCCCTAAAAAGAAAGATACAGAATCTGACTTTAGCAACGTCCCTACCTTTATCTGGATATCTTTGAGGAACGCAGCCCAATGGTCGTATAAATGAGTCTTTCCCCTGCCTTCTTTTTTTTCTTCTTCAATTTTCAATCAAACCTCTTCTATTCGGTCAATACCGCCAATTTCAAAGAGTGATTTAGATATCAGGTCGCTCACATCTTCTTTTTTTACCTCATCACTCATGGACTAATCTCCTCTCACTGTTTTCCGCCCAAAAAAGTTTCTAAAGGGTTCCCGAGTTTATAAATATCCAATAGGAGAAAACATCTCCAAAACAATCGAAGCTTTTGATTACCACAATACTTATTTCTCTTCAGTTACCTCCCAATACCCCCCCTTATCCGGTCCAATCCGATTGAGAGAGCCTTCTCGTTTAAGTCTCGAAAGTAGTTTTTCTACTGCTCGTTGAGAGATGCCAACTTTCTCCCCTATTTCACGGGCGCTTATCCGATGATTTCCTCGGATTGCTTCCAGTATTTTCTCCGAACTTTTCTCCGAACCTTTCACCGAACCTCTTCCCCCCTCTTTCGGAGGTCTCCTCAAGGTGATGGTAAAGAACGTATCATACTTGATCTCATATTACATTCTAACGTTGTTGAATTGTTTCACTTTTCCTGTTTCCCGGGAATTTCACCCAACCTCACTTTTTAACTTTTCTGGAGTGTTTTCCCCTTCACCGGGCCTGCACGACAGAGTCCGTCGTTCCGGCACGCAGGCGTGTCCTTGCCTGCGGCGTCGTCTCACCATCGGCGAATGAACATAGGTCCATACATCGTTGGTGGCTAATCTACCAGCAATAGAACTGAAGTTCAATGATTAAAGATTCGGGTTTCTCCATCTCAGACTTTGCCCACGGAGGCCATATAAACGGCAAACTCCTCCTCTCCATCGACCCGGAGCAGCCGGTCCAATGCTTCCTGGTCATAGGCGGCAATGGCGCAGGTCCCCGCCCCAATGGTCTCACAGGCAAGATACAGGTTCTGGCAAACATGGCCTGCATCGATGGCGATTACCCGATGCGCCGCCAGGCCGTAGCGCCACTCCATCCGATAAGGAATGGCCGTCCAGATGATTGTCAATGCTGCGTTTCCCGGGTAGGGCTGCCCGTATGCAGCCTCGACCATCTTAGTCGAAAGCTTTTCCTCTGAGAACTCGTAAAGTAGCTGGTGAGAGAGTGGGAGGTACCGGTAGATTCCGGAATTGAGCCCTTCCACAGAGAGCATAGCCAGATACGTTTCAAGGGCGTGACGACATCCCGCCGATGGCACGGTGCGGTAGGCGTGTCCCCCTACGACCTCTCCACGAACCCCTTGGGTTGCCCAGAGGAGAAAAGATACCTCATCCAGCGTAAGGGGATGTTTCCGATATATTCGACGGCTCTGGCGGTTCCCAATCGCCGTGGCGAGATCGATCTTGGCGATTTTTCTCCACTCGCCGGGCTTCACTAAATTAATTCGCAACGCATCAGCCGGATATGGCTTTTCAATAGGAGGAACATCGATCCCTCTGTTCTGGTCCGTCCGTGAAAAATCGACTTTCTTCCGCACACTATCTTTCAAGAAATACCGGAACTGCTTTAATAAGTCTCTGTCCATTAAACATAATCTACCAAAAATAGGGCGGAAGTTCAATCTTTAACGATTTACCCCGTTAGAAGTCAGATGTTTTAATCAATTCGGCGGGGTTTAATGCCCCGCCCGTCGAGAGCCTCTGCCGAACGACTGGAATTTCTAACAGGGTTTATGAAAAATTGGTTTGAAATTGGAGGGTTTTGTGTAAGATAATAGGCGTGAAGGGTATTTGAGGAATGAAAGACGCCTACGTTGCCATTCATGGCCATTTCTACCAGCCGCCGCGGGAGAATCCATGGCTCGAGGTGATTGAGAGGGAAGAGAGCGCCACGCCCTTTCACGACTGGAACGAGCGGATCGCCTTCGAATGCTACCGGCCCAATGGTTTTGCACGGATCATCGATAGCCAGGGAAAGATCCTCGATATCGTCAACAACTACTCCTTCCTCAATTTCAATTTTGGTCCCACACTCCTTTCCTGGATAGAGAGAGAAAGGCCATTCATTTATCAGAAGATCCTGGAAGCGGACCGGGAAAGCCTCAGGCGTTTTGGCCACGGGAATGCCATCGCCCAAGTCTATGACCATATTATTATGCCCCTGGCGAATGAGAGGGATCGGGAGACAGAGGTCCGATGGGGAATAGCGGATTTTGAAAGACACTTTCATCGCAAACCCGAAGCGATGTGGCTTCCCGAGACAGCAGTCAATACCCCCACGCTTCAGGCGCTGATCCAATACGGCATGGGCTATCTCATCCTGAGCCCTTTTCAGGCATTGAGGGTGAAGTCGTTCGGGGGCAAGAAATGGACGGATGTCTCTCAAGGGAGGATAGATACGACTCAGCCTTATCGCTGCTTCCTCAGGGATCGCTCCGGGAGAAAGTTATCGGATCAGTATATCGATATTTTCTTTTATGATGGGATGATCTCAAAGGAGATCGCCTTTGGAGAACTTCTGAAAGATGGGAATCGTTTCTGCCGGCGGTTCGTCCAGGGCTATGGACCATCGAAGAAAAGACCTCAACTCATCCATGTCTCCACCGACGGCGAGACCTACGGGCATCATAAAAAATTCGGCGAGATGGCCTTAGCCTATGCCTTGAGCGAGGGATTTGCCTCCCAGGGGTTTGAAGTCCTCAATTACGGGGCCTTCCTGAAAAGGTTTCCTCCCGTTTACGAGGTTGAGATCGATGAAGGACCCGGAGGAGAAGGGAGCGCATGGAGCTGCAGTCACGGCGTGGGGAGATGGAAGGAGGATTGCGGTTGCAGTACAGGAGGAAAGGCAGGGTGGAACCAGGCATGGAGAAAGCCATTAAGAGAGGCCCTCAATCTTCTAAGAGATGAACTTAGCCTCCTTTTCGAAAAAGAAGGAGAGAGAATCTTTCACAATCCATGGGAGGCCAGAGAGAGTTATATCAATGTGATCCCGGCCCGGTCTCCTGAAAGTTTTCGAAAGTTCTTCGAACAGCATGGCGTGAAGGGCCTCGATGAGAGAGGAAGGATCAAGGGACTCAAATTACTGGAAATGGAGAGACATGCTCTGCGGATGTTTACGAGTTGCGGATGGTTCTTCGCCGATCTGGCAGGTCTGGAGACAATCCTCATCCTCAAGTATGCCGCAAGGGCCATCCAGTTAGCCGGGGAATTTTCAGATCAGGACATCGAAAAGAGATTCCTCGATCCTCTCTCCCAGGGCAGAAGCAACCTCCCTGAAATGGGGGACGGCCTCCAGATCTATCAGCGTTTTGTGAAACCAAACCAGGTCATCCCTGAACAGGCGGTGAACCACTTTGCCATCTCCTCCCTTTTTACCGATGGAAAAAAGGAGAAGAAGATATTCTCCTTCCGGGTGGAGAAAATAGACGAAGAGCGGAGAGAAAAGGATGACCGGCTTCTGTTCCTGGGAAAGGTAAGGGTTATCTCTGAGATCATCCCGGAGGCCAAGGAATTCCTTTTCGGGTTGATTTCCTCTCAGGGGTACATTTTTCAAAATTGGATTTCGGAGGTTAGAGGAGCGATCGATTTCAATACCTTGAGGCGGAAAGGGACGGATGGTTTTGAGAGGGGGATGGATGAATTAAGAGAAACCCTTGCTTTACTGCTTGGAAACCGGGTCTTTACCATTCGGGATATCCTGAAAGAAGAGAAGGAGGAAGTCTTTCGGAGGATCATAGAGAAGGAGATCCGGGAGTCCCTCGGAAGCTATGCGGAGATTTTTAAGAAGACAAAACCGGCCATTGAGATCCTGACAGGGGAAGGGCTGGAGATTCCTGATGAGATCCGGGCTGCCGCAGAGATCACGCTTAGCCATTGTTTATACCAGGAAGTTTCGGAACTGGGGAGAGATTTTAAATCGTCCGTCGCAAAAGAAGCGATTGATCAAATCATTGAAGAGGCAAGGAAGTTCGGTTGCCGTTTGAGAAAAGAGGAACCCCTTCGGATTTTGAATGAAGCATTGAGGGAGAAGATGGCATTGCTCCGGGGGACAAAATATTCCGATCTTCCGGCTCAGGAAGGATTGATGGAAGAGACGATTACCCTCCTCGATTTGGCCAAGAAGTGGAATTTTGATCTCGACCAATGGGAAGCCCAGGATTTGATGGATGGGATATTGGATGAGTGTGTAAAGGCTGTGGAAGAGTTCTGGTGGGGAAATGGCGCCCGAAAACCTTTTCCACCCATCCTGTTCACCCTCGCAGAAAAACTGGATTTCAATATCGAAAAAATTTCGGAAGCAACCCGCTCTCAAAAATAAGGCTTTCCTCATCCCACCTTATCTTCTCATAACTTCTCAAGAGGAAAGGTCATCTGGCCCCCATAATAACCCAGAAGCATGACAAGGGGGGCAAGGCTGAAGATCAGGATGAAATAGACGGGACCGGAAACTTCGGGCCCTGAAGTTCTCCAGAGGATGAGAATGATTTCGAAGATGAGGAGAATGATTGAAAGCTGGATCTTCCTTTTGACGAAATGGGTCAGTTTTAACCGGTAATTGACCCACCATGTGAGAAGCCCGGTTCCAATGGCAAAAGGAGAGGAGACAGCCCCAAGAAGGAAAAGGTAGAAACCGGTTTGCTCGAAGGGGGCGTGATTGAAAAGGAGATAGAGGAGAAGGAAGAGGGACGATGCCATTAAGAAAGCGATTGGAAAGTGGACGAGCATCGGATGAGGGTGTCGCCTCGCCACGGGGAATTTCAGGAGGAGATTCCGGAGAAGAGGCGGAAGATGTTTCAATTCCTCGGGCTGTCCTTTCTTCAGGATTCCGATTTGCGGATAGCGCTCAAAAACCTCCGGTCCATGGGGGGCGGCAGAGATCTCTCCGCTCAGGTCTTTTCCGGGTGGATGCCTGTTCATGTGGAGACCTTTGGACCAGAGAGAACTCTTTGAGACATCGTAAACCTTTCCCTCAAAAGCGATGAAAACGGGTTTTCCTTCTTTTCCGTTAAAAGATAACAATTCTTCGGGGGTAAACTCTTTCATTTTTTTCCTCTTACCCCATCCCCACCCCCGTATCAAGTACGGGGCAGGCTCTAACCCTCCCCTTGAAGGGGAGGGAAATCACTATGCCACTCCCCCTTCAAGGGGGAGGTCAGGCCGCCGGCTCGGAGAGGGGGGGATGGGGTATCTGCGGGAGTAATACTAAATGGCATCGAATTTATGAAAAGAACCACTATGCTCTATTTCTTCGTGGGGGTTTTGGGCTTGGCAAATTCCACCACAAAATAGGTCATTCCCCAGCGTTCCCGTTCAGAGAGCTGATCCCATTTGACCATGGCCGTATTGGGAATTCCTTTTGAGATGACATCAAAAACCTTTTTAAGGTCTCCTTTCGCATGAGTCCATTGATCAAAGGGGAGATTAAAATCTCTGGGAGGGGGTTTGAGGACGGTGCCCAATGGACCTTTTCCGTCTCCCCCGGGAGCATGGCATGGGGAACAGTTCTGCTCATAAAGTTTTTTTCCCATGGCCAGTAATTCTGACGTCTTTTCCGGAGGAGCTTTCGCAGCCTGACTAAAGGCGATACCGAATGCAACGAATAGGGAAAGGCATCCAATCATCACAAGCATCAAAACCCACTTTTTCATTTAAAACCTCCTTGGAGAAATGTATCAATTTAGCGGTTTGAAATAACCTTTTTAAAATCCCTCCTCACCGTCCGGCGCCAAAGTCCCACTGCTTTGCCTGGCGTGATTATTGCGGCTCTGGACGGTGGCGCCTCCCAAAGGGAGGAGTAACCCCCCCACCCCCCTTAAAATAAGGGGGGTGGGGGGGTTATGACAAAGGGGGATTAGACATCCTTTTTCAAAGAGCTCAAGTGTTTTTTCTCCTCCTTCTCCATTTCCCATATGGAGACCACCGGAAAGAACTTGGAGAAGAGAACAAAGGCCAAACTGAATCCTGCAAAGAGTCCGGCGGTCATGGACCACTCGACCCATGAGGGCATATAAAAACCCCTCGCATAGGGGAGGCGGGGCTCGCAAAAGGAAGGGATGATGATGAGAAAGCGTTCCAGCCACATTCCGATGACGATGCAGATGGAAGCGATCATAAGACCGGGGATGGTCCGCCTGAAGACCAGTATGGGAAAGGGAATGACGAAACAGAGGGCGATCATCAGCCAGAAGAGAGGAGCGAACCTCCCCGTCAATTTGCTCCAGAGGACAACCGTTTCATGGGGTCCCCCTGCGTATCCCACGACAAGGTGCTCAACGAATGTGAAATAGGCCCAGAGGAGTGTAAAGGTGAGCAGGAGCAGACCCATGTTGTTGTAGTTGTAAGGGGTTAGAAAATCCTCCAGATGGTACACCTTGCGAAGAACGATGGAGACGATGATTATGGTCGCAATTCCTGAGAAGATGGCCCCTGTGACAAAATAGGGAGCAAAGATGGTGCTGTGCCACATGGGCTGAGTCTGCATCCCGAAGACCCAGGAAACCACCGTATGGACGCTCACGGCAATAGGAATGACCGCAACACAAAGGACCCCGATGATCTTGCTCATCGTTGCCCACTGCCTCTCCGTCCCTGTCCATCCAAAAGAAAGGATTTTGTAGAGGAATCGGCGGCCTGGAAATCGGTCCCTGAGGAGTCCGATGTCAGGGACCAGGAGGACATAGAGGAAGATGATGCTTACAGTGAGGTAGGTCATGATACAGGTCAAATCCCACAGAAGGGGTGACTTGAACTGGGCATGAATTGCCACCCAGTAGAAAAGGGCCGATCGTCCCAGATCGAATAGGATGTTGGCCGGTCCTGCGGCCAGAGCAAAAACGGTTACAGCCTCTGCGATACGGCCGAATGGAGTCCCCCAGCGGGCATGGGTGATCCTCAAAACTGCAGAGACCAGGGCGCCTGCATGGCTGATTCCTATAAAGAAGACAAAGTTGACAAGATAGAAAGCCCAGGAGACAGGATGCCCCATGCCTGTCTCTCCCAATCCCCAATAGTACTGCCAGCCAAAGGCGAAAAAGGACCCGAAGAAGATCAGGGAGAGGATACCCGTGGTGATCAAAAAAGGCCATCCCGCTCTTCTCAAGGGGTCGAGGACGCGGCTATATTTTTGGGCAAGGGCCTCACTGTCGATCATCCCATTCCCCCTCTTTCAGATAAAACACTTTGGGCTCCGTACCGAGTTCTTCCAGCAGCCTGAAGGCCCGCTTGCTTCTGGAGAGCCTGGAGACCCCACTCCCGGGATCGTTCAGATCTCCGAAGTAGAGAGCCTCGCTCGGGCAGGTCTCCACACAGGCAGGAGTGACCTCGCCGTCTTTGATCTTTCGCTTCTCCCTTTTTGCCTCCATCTTTGCAGTCCGAATCCTCTGGATGCAGAAGTTACATTTTTCCGTGACGCCTTTCCTTCTGGAATAGACATCCGGGTTTTTTCCCTTTTTATACGATTCAGGCCAGGAAGGTTCATGCCAGTTGAAATACCTCACCGTATAAGGACAGTTGGAAATGCACATCCGGACGCCGATGCATCGAGGATAGACCTGCGCAACAATCCCCTCCGGATTCTTATAGGTAGCTTCAACCGGGCAAACCTTTGTGCAGGGGGGATGGTCACACTGCATGCAGGGCATGGGGAGGAAGTGCATTTCCACATGGGGATAGTCTCCCTTCACTTCGGAAACAAGGTTCATCCAGAAATTCGCCCTTCCCAGTCGGGCCTGTTCCTCGCCTGCAAAAGAAATATTATTCTCCTGCCGGCAGGCCACCACACAGGCCTGACAGCCCGTGCATTTGTCCAGGTCAATCACCATTCCCCATCTATACATTTATTGCCTCCCACCTTATCTGTCACCGTAATATCCTGCATCTTTCAGCACTCCTCATTGGGGAGGTAAGGGGATGGGGAGATAGGGAGAGCAATTCTTATGCATCCTCCCCATCCCCCTATCCCCCTATCTGCTTCATTATGCTTTAAACACCTTCACCCGGGTCGAAAATTGAGAAGCGAACCCGCCTAAATAGTCGTATTCCCTGGCCAGAAGATCATTTGGATTGACCCCCCTGTTTTTTGCCCACTGGCCATAGGCCCTGTGGCCCTGACCATAGGGGATGTGAACACAATGGGGGTGTGTTCCGGGGAAAAGTCTTGCTTTCGCTTTTACCTTCCCGGCCCTGGATTCCACCCAGACCGGATCGCCATCCTTGATCCCCATCTTTTCAGCCGCTTCCGGATTCAATTCAACCCAGGAATTCCATCTCTCCTTCAGATGGGGACCGAAGATCTCCTGAAGATAGGGCTGATTCGCTCCCCTGCCCTCCGCGGTTGTCATCAATTTATAATGGATCAGATGAAAAGGAAATTCTTTCTCGTCTCCAACCCATCTCGGTTTTTCAAAATGGGGAAGAAAGACCTTGTCTCCTCTTGCTTCGATCTTCATCTCAACAAGAATTTGATCAAGTTTTTTTGGATCTCCTTTCGATGCCTCTTTCAATCCCCGGTCCATGGATAATGAATAGAATTCGAACTTTCCGGAGGGGGTTTTGAAGTTTTTTCTCCAGTCGCCGAAGGGATAGGAAGGATCCCACCATCCGCCCCGCTCGATTAGCGCATTCCAGAACTCCTCACCTTCCTTCGCTTGAATGGACCCCCGCTTTGACGCTTCTATTCCTTTCACCGCATCTCTTAAGGCTTCTTCAAAATTCTTCCAGGGAAAGGCTTGAGCCACACTGCCCCCCAGACCCTTCGCCACGTCCATCAGAACATCCCCCGTATTTCGAACATCGAAGAGAGGTTTCTCCATCACAGGACTTCGCAATCCAAACATAGGAAAACCCAGCCCTGGTTCCACATGATCATCCTGCCACCGCTCAAAATAGGTCCCATCGGGAAGAACCAGATCAGCAAGCATCGTTGTCTCGTCCAGGAAGGGTGAAAAACTGACGATGAAGGGAATCTTTTCTAAAGCGGTCTGGAGTCTTTTTGATTCAGGAAGGCTAAAAAGGGGATTGGTATAATAGAGCATCAGGGTATCGATGGGATAGGGGGCTCCCTTCTCCATCCTTTCCGGAAGAAGGTAGGGCAGCTCTTCTGCAAAGGGGAAAGGCAAATTTCCAGCTCCATCGATTCGAGGCCGGGACAATCCCCGAAGGGCGAGCGCATCTTTCCGGACGGAAGGCCATTTTTGAAAAGGAGGTTTTCTCTGGAGGAGGAGCCCTCCTCTTTGGTCGATGGAACCGACCAGGGCGTTAAGGCTATCCACGGCCATCTGACTGTAGGCCCCGTTGGTCTGCATGGATACGCCTCTTCCCGTGATGGCGATGGAGGGTCGGTGGGATGAAAATTCCTCGGCCAACCGGAGGATCTTCTCTTCTGCAACATTGGTGAGGATGGCCACCTGCTTGGGAGAATATTCTTTAAGGACAAGAGTTTTAAAACCCGTATGGGTTGTTCCATCCGGACCCTTCCAATCCTCGAAACCAAAGGTGAAGCGTTCAATAAAATCCTGATCGAACTTCTTCTCCCGGATGATGATGTGAGCAATGGCCAGGGCAAGGGCGCCGTCCGTTCCCGGAAGAATGGGGACCCACTGATCGGCCTTCGATGCCGTCACAGAGAACCGGGGCTCAATCTGAACCAGCTTTCCCCGGATTCCCGGCCTTCCTCTTCTTAAAAATCCATAACCCCATAGGTTTCTCAAAGAAGGCCGGGAGGCCTCGAGCAGACTGGCTCCGAAGGAAAGAACATAGTTCGTCTCTTCCCAGTGAATCGGGAGAAAATCTCTAACCCCCATGGTAAAGAAATGGCCCTTCAGAATCCCCTCTGATCCCCTTGCAGGATTTCCAAGGTGATTGGGAGAGCCATAGGCCTCCAGGAACCGGGCGAACAGGTCGATCATATGACCGCGGTACCTTCCCCCCATGACCATGAGCTCATGAGGCTTTTCTCTCTCACGAAGCTTTTTCAATCTCTGAGATAAGAGGGCCACTCCTTCCTCCCAGGAAATTTTCTCCCAGGTCCCCTCTCCTCTTTTTCCTTTTCTTTTCAGAGGATGGCGGATTCGATCCGGATCATAAAGAACCTGAAGGCCTGACTGGCCCTTCGGGCAGAGGCGTCCCTTGTTGATGGGATAATCTTTGATCCCTTCCAGTTTGACCGGCCATTGATTCACCGATCGAATCCGGAGGCCGCAGCCACTGGGACACTGGAGGCATATCCCGGTGGACCAGTACTCCTCATAGGGAACCCATTCTCCCTCC
>Ga0154725_1019_pt1 | contig 13156 bp, 15 predicted proteins | sample Rifle2008BG16ft_FD_105733 | JGI IMG/M metagenome (GOLD analysis project Ga0154725, IMG submission 105733) | Deltaproteobacteria bacterium RBG_16_49_23 | reverse complement strand
GGTCTCCCTTGAAAATAAAGAATCCCTCATGTTAATTTTAAACTTACTAAGGAGTCCATAATAGAGAAGACATACTCCTCTGAAAATCTCCCCTCGCCCCTCTTTGCCCTCCGGGCCAGAGGCCCTATGGGCCGGCGGCCAAAGAGGGGTAATTCCTCCCTATTGTAAAGCCTTCCTGCCGGTAAGCAGGGGAGGGAAGGAGGGATTAATCTTCAGTGTCTATACAACTATGGGCTGACTAATACGATGAAACTTCGAGTGGGAACGAATTGGGATTTTGGCCTTCTGGATGCTCTTCAGGGAACATCGGTGGATGCCCTCTTCGGTAAACTTCCCTTTGATGTGGTGGGAGGGGCCAGACCGGGTTTTGTCCTACCCCAGGTGGATCGAAGGTATGTGGAGCGATACATCCGTGCCTGCCACGAAAAGGGAATTGAGTTCAGTTACCTCCTCAATGCGCCGTGCCTCGGAAACCTCCAGTATTCAAGAAAAGGCTATGGACAGATCATTGACCTTCTCGAATGGGTGGATGATTCCGGTGCGGATTCGGTTGTCGTCGGCGTTCCCTATCTCATCGATCTCATCAGAAAACGATTCCCCCGTTTGAAGATAAAAGTCTCCACCACCGCACGGGTCAATACAGCAAGAAAGGCCCTTCAATATGAAGACATGGGCGTGGAAGAGATCATCATTGATGAACATATCAACCGTGAATTCAAAACTCTTGAAAATATCCGGAAAACCGTAAAATGCAATCTGGAAATTCTTGTCAATAACATCTGCCTCTGGCAGTGTCCCTACAACTATGAACATGTCAACCATGATGGCCATGCCTCAAGAGAAGGAGAAGAGGAAGCCCATTGCTATCTCCAGTATCCGGGATACCTCTGCCTCTATCGAAAATTGACGGAGCCGGTGGAGCTTCTGAAATCGCCGTGGATCCGGCCTGAAGATGTCTCTCATTACGAAGCCCTTGGCTATGACCGTTTCAAAATTACGGAGCGGTTTAAACGGACGCCACTTCTTGTCGAGCACGTGAAGGCTTACGAAAGCCGCCGCTATGACGGAAATCTTTTAGACCTTTTTACCCTTCCAAGAAAGGGAGCCTTCACCCCTCTCCATCTCGAATACTTCATCAAACATCATGAAGATCTCGGAATTGGAGAAAGTCTTTGACCTTGAGGTCCGGCAGCTCATCCAGGTGGACAATCGAAAGCTCGACGGATTCATCGAACAGTTTAAGAAGATGGACTGCAATCAGACCTCCTGTTCACGATGCCTCTATTGTGAAAAGTTCTTTGAAAAGGTGGCGGTTGTTGACAAGGAGGGAGTGAAAAAAGCCTCTAAGAAGGTTAAAGACTTTTCCGAAAGACTTCTTACCGGGGAGATCTTTGAAGCTCCCCGTTCCCATCTCCTCTTCCGAATGCCCCTTGCTAAACCTCTTTTGAAACGCCTCATCCGGTGGCGTTTAAAAAGAGGACAGTCCATCCGTCCCTGAGGAAACAGAAGCCATGCGGTTCCTCCTGATCGATCCCCCCCATAAAATCTGGACCATTCTTCGGGCCTGGGTGCCCTCGCCCGGATGCCTTCAGCTCCTGGCCTACCTGGAGAGGGAAGGGTTTGATCTTGAATATATGGATTGCACCCTGAACGAAAACCCCTGGAGGGATCTCGAAGAAAAGGTCCGGAGAGAGAAACCCGAGGTGGTGGGCATCTCGGTTATCTGCACGTCCTTCATCTATGATGGGATGAATGCCGCCAACCTGATTCAGACCATCAGTCCTGGAACGACCATCATTATGGGCGGAGAACATCCCTCGTTTATGGCTGAGGAGACGCTCAGGGACTGCCCTGCCATCGACTACATCTGCGTTGGAGAGGGTGAGGTGACCCTGACGGGATTTCTCAGGGCAATGGAGAAGAAGGAAGATCTCTCAAAAGTTCCGGGCCTTGCCTTTCTCGATGAGAAAAAAAATTTCGTCTATACGGGCGACCGACCTTTCATAGAAAATCTGGATACCCTGCCCCTTCCTGCCTACCATCTTGCTAAAATGGAACACCCCTATGTGGGGATTCCTTCGGAAGGCAAGAGAGGACTGGTCGTCAACTTCTCAAGGGGATGCACCTTTGACTGCTCCTTCTGCTCGGAATCGGCTTTCTATAAACGAAAGTGGAGAAAAAAGAGTCCGGCCATAATTGCCGATGAGCTTCAGCTTCTAAAGGAAAAGTATGATCGTGACATCTTCTATGTGGGAGATAATACCTTCAATGTCCCCCGTGATCAGGGAATCGGATTCATTGAGGAGATGCTCAAAAGAAAGACAAACCAGCGGTTCTGGCTTCAATCGAGGGCAGATCTTATCTTACGGGATGAAGACCTGCTCGATGGTTTCCGGGAGGCTGGAGTCTATCAATTCATGTTAGGTCTCGAATACCATACGGACCATGTTCTCAAGGATATTAACAAGCGCTTCTCAGTCGAAGAGGCTGTAAAGGCGATGCAGCTTTTAAAGAAGCATCAGTTGATGGTGATGGCCACCCTGTTGATCGGCCACTGGGAAGAGACCGAGGAAGATCGGGATGCCTTCTTGAAATTCTTCGGAAAATATGTGGACCATTTCGGCCTCAACATCATCACCCCTCTTCCAGGGACCCCGCTCTTTTACAAAGTGAAGGAGATGGGCAGGATCAAGGACTGGGAATACCGCAACTTCGACTACCTCCATGCCGTCATGCCGACCCGGGAGGTGGATGACCTCGAACAGTTAAACTTCATCTACAAGAACATCATGAGGCGATACTACTGGAGGCCCCGCGAACTGGTCAAGCTGTTTTCACGAAACCCGATTCTGAGGCACCACCACCGGTTCTATATTACCCAGGTGGCGTTCAATATTATGATGCATGAAATTTTCGGAAATCCGATGTGGGTGCAGCCAAGCTACCAGGAATATAAGGATTACCTGGTGGAAAGGGGAGAGACATTGCCCCCGGAGCTGATGAGGCTGGCTAAATAGTCAAACCATCTTTTCTGAAGAGCAATTCTCCTCCGGGGGATGATGGCAACAGGTGCAAACCGGAGGGTGAAAGATTCTCCGTCTTCATCTTGAAAGGTTAGATTGAAAAGAGTCGTATCCGTTCCATAATAATTGTCCCGTGTGAGAAAGATCTTCTCCATCTTACTAAAAGGAATTCTCAAATCGATCTTTTCTCCCCCCTTCCCTTCCTGCACATTGAAGCAGAGCGTTTCTCCTTCCACCCATAACCGCCCCTTTCTTCTCGTCCCTTTGAAGGGGAGCCCTCCGTAATAATAGGCTTTGCAGGACCTGGGGATCATGTTTTTATATATAGCACTGACACCCTCCCTTTATCAATACGGTTAAAAATATCGTAACATTTTAGCGCTTTGAAAAAACTGATCTAATCCCCCTTCATCCCCCTTTGTCAAAAGGGGGAAATCTTTCTCCTCCCTTTGGTATCTTTTCCCTGCCGAAAGCAGGCAAAGGGAGATTGGGAGGGATTTTATAAAATGACTTCAAACAGCTAAATTGATACATACGGTTAAAAATATCGAAAACCATTTGTAAAGGTCTTTGTTTTGCCTTAAAATAATTTCCAATCTTCAAAATGTAAAAAGAGTCATTCTGGGTTCACTCTGGAGAAAAGGATGGAATGATTCGGATGGACCCTCTCGTCATCATCTCAAAAGGTAAAGGCCCTTACGACACCACAAGAATAGCCCTGAAGCGTTTTCCCCTCCCCGACCTCGAAAACAGAAGAATTCTGATCAAACCCAATGCCGCTCGATTGGCCTCACCTGGTGAAGGGGTGACGACCCATCCTCTCGTTGTCTCAGCCACCATTGATCATCTGAGAGAGAATGGAATAAAGGAGATCGCCATCGGAGAGGGCTGTATCTTTGGGGTCGATCCCCAGGAGGCCTTTAGAAAGACAGGATTTGCGGAAATGTCAGAGAAAAAGGGGGTGAAGCTCATTGACCTGGACCGGTTTGATCCAGCGGAAAGGATCATCCCAGACGGAAGACTTCTAAAAAAAGTGAAGGTCTCCTCCGCCCTGAACGACTTTGACTGGATCATCTCCATTCCCGTGATGAAGACCCATATGCATACCCATGTCTCTCTGAGCATCAAAAATATGAAAGGACTGCTCTGGCGGAGAGAGAAAGCCCGGCTTCATCAACTCCGTTCTGATGAAAGCATTGGCCGAGGACATAAGGCGCTCGATCTTGCCATTTCAGAGATGGCCACAATTCTCATGCCTGACCTCACGATTATTGATGGCACGGTGGGAATGGAGGGAATGGGACCGGCTTATGGAAAGTTAAAAGAGATGGGAATCATTCTGGTCAGCGATTACGCCCTTTCTGCGGATGCTGTAGCCGCACGATTGATGGGGTTTAATCCAGAAAGCATCCCTCACCTCAAACTCTGCTCGGAGATGGGGATGGGAGAAATCCAACTTCAGAAGATCTCGATCAAACCGAAGGACTTTCTGAAATGGGAGACTCCTTTTGAACCCTCTCCCTCAACCCTCTCCATCTCCTTCCCTGATGTCGTTGTCTATGATGAAGGATCGTGTAGCGGTTGTCTTTCAACCCTTCTGGTCTTTCTTCGAGAGTATCATTCGCAACTCGATGGCTATCAAATGGAGGATAAAAATATCCATATCGGGATCGGTAAACATTTAAAAACATGCCCGGATGGAACCATCCTGATCGGAAATTGCACGATGAGAATGAAGAGGAGAGGGATATTTGTACGGGGATGCCCGCCCGTTTCCTCCCAGATCATGAGGACTCTCTCTCAAAAAAGGAGCCGGTAAAATGTTAAGAACGGGCCCAAGAATGGAATGCTATCCCTTGTCTTCTAATCCATCTTGGGGTATTTAAAAGATCAGCAATAGGAGGTAAAGCCATGAAGAAGAACATCGTTTTGATTGTTTTATGGGGTCTTCTCTTCTCTTTCTTCCTGCCCATTTCTTCTTGGGCATTGACGACGGTAAAAGTGGGCGCCCTCAGGCTCTCCAGTACCGCCCCCATCTTCATCGGAATGGACAAGGGTTTTTTTGAGGCGGAAGGGATCAAGGTGGAGCCTGTGTGGTTTAAGGCGGCGGCGCCTATTGCCGTGGCCATGGCCAGCGGAGATATTGATGTGGGGGCTACCGGATTGACTGCCGCCCTTTATAATTCCATCGCTCAGGGAATGAAGATCACCGTGGTCGCAGATAAGGGGCGGGAGTGGCCCGGATATAAACTGACGGCCATCATCGTCAACACGGAACAATGGAAGGCAGGAGTCAGAGATTTAAAGGATCTGAAAGGAAAAAGGGTGGGGATCACTTCGATCGGATCAACTTTCCACTACATTCTTGGAAACCTCCTTGAAAAAAGAGGGATGTCTCTCAACGATGTGAAGGTCGTTCCCCTCGGAAGCGTGGCCAGCATGAGAGATACGGTGATCACCAATCAGATCGAATCCGCCTTCCTTGTCCAGCCTCATGTGACCGCAGTGGAAAAGAATCAGACGGCCAATGTTCTTCTCTGGGCGGGAGATCATCTCCCCTATCAGATCGCCGCAAACTTCTACGGAGAGAAGTTTATGAAGAACCGATCGGCGGCCGTAGCCTTCATGAAAGGCTATATCCGGAGCTGTCGCTACTACTACGATTTTGCCCTCATGAAAAAAGAAGGACCCCATTATCAGGAAGTCATTAACCTCATCTCCAAATACACTGAAGAAAAACCTGATGCTGTTGTTCTGGCCCTCCCCTATATGGATAGAAATGGAGAGCTTTATGCGGAGGACATTCAGAAGCAGTTGGATTGGTATGAGCGCAATGGGATGGTCTCAAAGAAGATGGCCGGTTCCGAGATAGCGGACCTCTCCTTCTGGAAGGAAGCCATGGGACAGTTGGGCAGGTAGACAAACAATGTCAAATGTCAAAGCTCAAAGTTCAAATGAAGTTCAAAGGGCAAATTACCCAAAAAAGAAAAAGTTTGAAATTTATTCATTTGATTTGACATTTGAACTTGGGCATTTGTAATTGGAATGAGATGAAAGTTCTCATCGACCATATCTCCAAGGTTTATATCGACCGGCGGGGAGAGTCTACGGAAGCCCTCCAGGATATCCATTTCGCCATTGAGGAGAATGAGTTCGTCGTTGTGGTGGGTCCCAGTGGCTGTGGAAAATCGACGCTTCTCAATATCATTGCCGGACTCCTGAGTTCCACTTCCGGTCAGGTCATCTTTGAGGGAACCCAAACCGATTCGAGACCCCATACGGCTGTCGTCTTCCAGGATTTTGCCCTCTTTCCATGGAGGACTGTGCTGAAGAATATTGTTTACGGCCCAGAGGAAAGTGGGGTGAAGCGGAAGGAACAGTTCGAGATTGCAAAAAGATATATCACCCTGGTAGGGCTTCAGGGATTCGAAAACAAGTATCCCCATCAACTCTCAGGAGGAATGAAACAGCGAGTCTCAATCGCCAGGGCCCTCGCTAACAACCCACTGCTTCTCCTCATGGACGAACCTTTCTCCGCCCTCGATGCACAGACCCGGACCTTGATGCAGTATGAGCTCTCCAGGATCTGGGAGGAGACCCATAAAAGTCTCCTCTATATCACCCATAATATCCAGGAGGCTGTTTTTTTGGGAGATCGTGTGGTGGTTCTTTCGAGAAGACCGGGCAGAATTTTGGACATCATCAAGATCGATCTCCCCAGGCCGAGAGGCGAACATCTCACCCTCGAAAAAAAGTATTTGGAATATGCGGATGCCATCTGGGGTCATATCAAGAAGCAGGCCAGGGAGGCGATGGAGGAGGCAGGATGATAGGAAAAGTGGATCAACCCAGGGTTGAAAAGGCCATTGTGCAAGACAAGACCCATTTCCTTCAGATGAAAGAGCACCCCTGGTTGAGCACTGCCTCTTTTATCGCAATTCTTCTTCTATGGGAATGGGTGAGCCAAATGGCGTGGGTTCCTCCCCTCTTTCTTCCCGCTCCGAGCTCCATCCTTTCCGAAGGGTGGACAATGCTTAAGACAGGGATCATCTTCAAACACATTTTTTCAAGCCTCACCCGGATCCTCTGGGGATTTGTGATTGCCTGCAGCCTCGGCGTCATGGTGGGTATCCTCATCGGATTCTTCAGCATTCCTGAAGCCGTTGGGAACCCCATCATTGCGGCAACCTTTCCAATCCCTAAGATTGCCATCCTTCCTCTGTTGATCCTCTGGTTAGGAATAGGAGAGGCATCGAAGGTGGCGGTCATCGCCCTGGGCGTCTTTTTCCCGATGGTGATCAATGTCTATACAGGAGTAAAGAATGTGGATCCCCTTTTGATCAAGGCAGCATTGAGTCTGGGGTCGAACAGGGCAAGGATTATCAGGAAGGTTATCCTTCCGAGTATCTTGCCCATGATCTTTGCCGGGATGAAACTTGGAATCGGGATTGCTCTATTGCTTGTCGTTGCCGCCGAGATGGTGGCTGCGGATGCGGGAATCGGGTTTATGATCCTGACCGCTGCGGATCTCATGCAGACGAAGAAATTGATGGTGGGTCTCATCATCCTTTCACTTCTCGGAATCTTCTTTAACTGGCTATTCCAAAAATTGGAGCGGTTCTTCGTCCCATGGAAACAGTAACCCCCCCGTTTAGGAAACTGACCATATCCCATATCTTGGGGGCTGGACACAAGGAGGGAGCTTATAACTGGTGCAATTTAGGCGTTGCCATAACCCCACCCCCACCCTAACCCTCCCCCTGAGAGGGAGGGTAATCGTCATGCGTTTCACATGATTCCTCCCCCTTCAAGGGGGAGGTCAGGAGGGAGATGGGGGATGTGGAGGGGGAATTTGAGGATGCCCTCTGGGCATGGGGCATTATTTACTAACACTCACACTGACACTTACACTTTTTTTGCTAAGGAGCAAGAATATGAAGTTCATCGTGAAGAGATCGAGTTTGCATGGCGCCACTCAGATACCCGGCAACAAGTCGGCCAGCGCCCGTGCTATCGTCCTGGGCGGCCTGGCCGAGGGTCTATCGCGGGTCAGCAATCCCTTACCCGGGGTGGATAGCTTCTCCATCGTAGGCATGATGCGGGTCTTAGGCGCCCAAATCGATACCTCCAACCATCAGGAGTGGGCCTTCGAGGGCATAGCCAACCAGCCCCGGGTGCCGGGCTGTGTGCTGGATGCTGGTAACTCCGGCACAGGCTACTACCTTCTCACTGCCATCGCCTCCCTCATTAACGGCTACTCGGTCATTTCCGGCGACTACCAGATCTGCCGGCGTCCGGCCCAGCCCCTCATCGAGGCCCTGAATGACCTGGGCGCCCAGGTCTTCTCCACCCGCAATGCCGGAGTAGCGCCTCTGGTGATCAAGGGTCCTCTCAAGGGCGGCCGCACGAAGCTGCCTGGTATCAACTCCCAGTGGCTGAGTCCTCTGCTCATTGCCGGCGCCCTGAGCCAGGAGGGAATCACTGTCATTGAGGACAACCTCATGGAGCGGCCCTACATTGATATGACTATGTCCTGGATGAAGCTCGCCGGCGCCACCTGCAGCCACAAGAACTACGACGAGTTTAACGTGCCCGGGAGCCAGCGCTACAAGGCCTTCACGACACACGTGCCGGCCGACTGGGGCAGTTCCGGATATCCTATGATCGGTGCGGCCATCACCGACTCCAAGGTCACCTTTATGGGCATGGACCCGGATGACTTCGCCGGCGAGCGCAGGTACCCTTACATCCTTCAGGAGATGGGCGCCAAGGTTTCCTTTAGCGATGGCGGTCGAACCGTAACGGTGGAGGGCGGCAGCGATCTGCACGGCCTCGAGATCGACTGCTCCGGCACCCCGGACGCCGTGCCCATCCTGGCGGTGCTGGGCTGTAAGGCCAAGGGCAAGACTGTGCTCTACAACATCGGAGCAAGCCGCCTCAAGGAGACAGACCGCACCCGCTCCATCAAGGAGGAGCTGACCAAGATGGGCGGCAAGTTCGAGGAGACGCCCGACAGCCTGATCATCTACCACTCCGAACTCAAAGGCGCTGACATCGACGGCCGGCACGACCACCGCATCGTCATGGCCACAGCTGTGGCTGGTTTGATGGCTAAAGGGTCCACATCGATTGACCATGCAGAATATGTGAGGGTATCCTTTCCCAACTTTTACGAAGTCATGAAGAGGTTGGGCGCTCAAATAGAATTAGTGGAATGATGAAAAAGAGGGTTAGATCCCAATCGCTACAAGCATTGAGGGAGAGAAGAAAGCAGATCGATCTCATCGATGAGAAACTCCTTTCTCTGCTCAACCGACGCCTTTCCATTGCATTGGAGATTGGAAAGATTAAGAAAGAGAAGGGAGAAAAGATCTACAATCCCAAGAGGGAAGACGAAATTTTAAAGAGACTTAATTTAAAAAATCGAGGTCCCTTGAAGGGAGAAGACTTAAAGAAGATATTTAAAAAGATTATGGTGGTATGTCGTAAGTCCCAGATCATTGATTAACAGCCTCAGAATAGACCATACATAACCCCACCTAACCTCCCCTTACCTCAAGGGGAGGGGTTAGGAGGGGGGAGGGGGAGTTACTCCTATAGATTGCAACCATAAGTTCATTATTGGCGTCAATTCAATTATAAGCCTGTTAATTGCTGGCAGGATGTTCGATGAAGGCATCCCGGAGGAGTTTGCTCTGCCTCGAAAAGGCCTGACGGGGATTTCTCGAATCCTTCATTAATGCAATCTCTTGAGTGATGAGTCGAGTGACATTCAGAATGTAAGTATCTGGTTTCTTTAATTCTCTTTGATAGAGAGGATGCTGTTGATTGATATAGATCACCGTACCTTCCGTGAAACATTCCGGCCCTTCTTCCCCAAAATCATCAACGCAAACGGAAACGCCCGCCTCTCCAAATCTCATCCTCTGGACAACGGCATTGGGGGTCAGCCGCTTCACCTTGGGTGATTTCTTCCTCACTTTCTTCTGTCGAAGGGGTGGTAAACCCTCCTCGCTGACTTTCCCTTCTTCGGCAGGCTGGACCTCTTTTTCTTCTTTCTGATCCAGCTTCTTTGAGACAACACCTGCGCCACCCATCCCCTCCCCTTCTCCTGCTAAGGGAATGGCTCCAAAAGGAGAGAGATCGGGATTTAAAGCCAGCGCACGATGAACTCTCTGCAAAGCCTCCTTCAGGGCTTTATTGGCCTTGCGTTTCTCTTTGCGACCCGCCAATCGTTTGAGAACGAAATCCACTTCTCGAATGACCTTACCCATTGCCATCCGGAATGCTTGATATTGCGGACTGTCGGTCACAAACCCTGAACGGTCCGTAGTGACCGGCAGAAAATCAGCATGGACTTCCCCCCGGATCCGGGAAACAACTTTTCCCCATTGTTCTAATCCAAAGAGCTCCCGTTTGACCGTTATCTGCTTCACTTTGACTTCAATTCCCAGTTCAACCGGAGAAGCCGTGGAGGAGGGCAGGATGATAATTTCTCCGTGGACAGGACCAAATTCCGAGCCTTCGAGGAAAGGAATCCGGTGTCCGCTCAGGCTCCTGGGTGTAATCCGTTCTCCATTCAATCTGACAGCAAAATGAACGGCTTTTAAAGGAGTCCCTTCTACGATCTTCCGGATGACCTCCTCCGGCCTGAATTCCCTTGTTAATCTGAGGAGCGTCACGGTGGCGCCATCTCCTCTTTCCTGATCGGGCGGAAGGATTTGGAGGGGGAGGTTCCATTGATCTCCCTCTTTCTCCCATTCCAATTTGTCGAAAGTCACCTTCGCTGCAAAATCGCCTTTCTGGGTATAGACCTCAAAGCATTCGCAGGCAGAGAGGCTGGCAAATTTTCCGATGCCGAACTGGCCGATGCGGTCCCGGTGAAATTGTGGAGATTTTGCTTTTAAGACTTTTTCCGGGGAGCCGATATTAAAATATTGCCGCAGGCCTTCGCGGTCCATTCCTGTGCCGTTATCTTTGACCTCGATCAACTCATCGGTCATTTTGATCCAGACCTCTGTGGCATCGGCGTCGTAAGCATTGTTCACCAGCTCCCGGATGAGCTCAATGCTCTCCGAGTAAAGCCTTTCTCCAATCGTGATCAAATGGCTTTTATCTACGGTAACCGGAAGGTGTTCCATCTCTTTACTTCCTGTAAGGGGGAGAAGGAGGGCGGGCCGGGGTAACTGGAGTAACCGGGGCAACTGGAGCAACCGGCGCAGGCGCGGGAGTCGTCACCGACCGCCCCCTGAAAGGCTCTCCCACTCCTCCCCCACTGACTGCTGGAGGGAGAGGGGAAACCCGTGAAGCGCTGGGTACCGTGGTGGGGATAACACTCGTTACAGGGGTTGGAGTTATGCTCGTTATCATGGCCGGTCTATTTTCCGTCCGAATATTGCTCCTCCCCTTCGCTACGTTCTGATCATGAAGTAGAACTTCAAAGGTATCTTCCGGCGCCTCCATCACTATTCGATCGGGTAAGATCTTGTTGAGTTTGTATTCGCCGATGCTTTCCCCAACTTTCAGGGTCCTCGTTTCTCCTCCGCTCCTCTCGCCCTTCTGGGGCGGTTTTCCCGTAACGGCAACGGAGGCAAACTGGTAATCCTCTCCGATGACCACTCCATAAAGAATCATCTGAGGACGGGCGCCGAGCTTCAATTTTTCAGACAATATTGGAGCAGGAAAATCTTTTCTCTCGGGGTTGAAGATGTTTTTGTCGGCAATCGAAATAGAGGATTGTTGGGAGGAACGGTCTTGTTGACCCGGGGGCAATGGAGGAGCGGGTTCGGTCTTTTTCTCAACTTTCTTTAACGGCTCCTTTTCCGCCCCCTTCTCATAGGAGGAGTCCCATATTTCATAATTCTTAAAGACGAGAAAGAGGGCGAAGCAGAGGAGCAAAAGAATTAAGATGCCCTGTTTCATTGTTTTGTCTCTATCCGCTCATTTGGGAACAATGAACGTTAAACAATGAACGATGAACAGTATATTAGTCGTTTTGTTCGTTGTTCATCGTTCATAGTCCATTGTCCATTGTATGTCTATGGGGCGATCAACAAGAGAAAGGATTTTGCATCCTTATATCCTGTGATGATCCGGCCATCGGGCATCACGGATACCGGAGTGCTTGTGATACCTAATCTTTCAGTAAGTTTTATGGTTTCATCAACGGCGGTCGTCTCACATTTTGGCGGAGGCAAGGCTTTCTTCTCAAAGGCTTCCTCTAGAAGGGCGAGCGATTTCTCACAAACGATGGTCTTCGATTTTTGGTAGGCCGCCGGATGGATCTTCAAGGGGAACATCTTTATGAAGAAGGCGATCTCTTTTCTCTCCTCAACGATCTTCTTCATCTCCAGATGAAGTTGCGCACAGTAGGGTCAGTCCGGGTCGGTAAAAACAATGACCCGGATTCTGGCCTTCTCATCGCCTAAAACCAGGGCGTCGCCAAGGGGAATCTGGGACACATCAACTTTATTGAGTTCGGTAAACCTCTCCTGGGTGAGGTTCCTCCTTTCTTTTATGGATATGATGGAACCAAGCACCATATGCTTTTTTAAAAAATCGATGTAGACGATTCCCTTTTTACCCCCCAATTCGACCAATACTTCCCAGGCTGCTTTCAGGGGACTGACTCCGATATCCATGACTTTGACATCGGGGTACAGGACTTTGAGGAGATCTTTCGCTTCCGCACTGGTCAATGTATGACATTGGGAACAATCCTGTCCCCGCGTTTCAAAGCCGTAAGAATACCCCAGGGGAAAGATAGAAAACAAGAGAAAGAAGGCAAGAAATGTCCTCGCAAACATATCTCTTTTTAACACAGGTTATGCCCCGATGCAACAACAAAAGCGAATCCTAAAACAGAGATAGAAAATTGTTTTCCAGGTAAATCCCCCTCCCCTTGCGGGCATAAGCGCTAACCTAAGAGGAGGAGAGGTTTAAGAAAAAATCCCAATAGGGATATTCGATAATAGACCGGCGATTAATCGCCGGTGATGGGAATGAAAAAAGAAGTCCCATGGGGACGAATGAAAAAGGGGTCTGATAACGCCTAATTGATGAATGCCACGACATCGTGGACAGATTTTCATGCCACGACATCGTGGACAAAAGGGTAATCAACGTAATATGTA
>Ga0154725_1110_pt1 | contig 13158 bp, 13 predicted proteins | sample Rifle2008BG16ft_FD_105733 | JGI IMG/M metagenome (GOLD analysis project Ga0154725, IMG submission 105733) | Deltaproteobacteria bacterium RBG_16_49_23 | reverse complement strand
CCGGCACGTTTAAGCGAAAAGCGAACATCCCCGGTTTCATCTTATCCAGCGTAACCTTTCCGGACATATCATTGTAACCATGGCCCTCAAGCCACTTTTTGATTTTTTCAAGTTGTCGCTTCTCTTGAGCATTGCGAACGATGGGATCGGCGTTGGCCCCACAAAGGCGATCCGCCACAATAGTTGCAGCTCGGTAAACCTCCTGTTTGGTCGGCTCGCGATCCTCACCAAGCCATGGGAAAATGTCAATGTCCACCAACCGGATAATCATCTCGGTAATCTTCCGGAGATTGGCATCCAGTGTGGTGGCTTTCATTTGTGGCGGGAGCCGATGCTCCAATTCCATGTTTTTCACGAGTGATTTTGAGATTCCGGCAAGACCAACCAGACGGTCACGGGCAATGGGAGGAGCGGTGGCCATGCGGAGAGCAAAAAGAATAGAAGGATCGCTACGGAGTTCGTGCGGCGTAAGATTCCGAAGATGTTTCGTCCGGTGGAGCATGTCTTGGACATGCCTGGTGGCCTTCACACGCTCTTCCCGGTATGTGTTCGGAGCGAAGTTAAGGAACCACTGGTTATATAAGTCCACAGAACGAGCAATGTCTTCTTTCCAAAGGTGCGGTTTGTTGAGATTGACTCCCATTTTCATCATTGCCCCATATGGTTTTCAGCGGCCTAACGTTATCTCATAACATTTTTGATTTATCGTGATATCCGTGACTGGTACTGTATGCAATAAGAATGTAACGGTCAACAGTGATTTGGCTCAACGTAAGGGTTAAACCCTGAATTTCCTCTTTCTGGTCGGGCTCAATCAGGTTTTCTCCAAAAAAGGATGCTCTCAACATATCACGATGTATCATGCCGCTCCCTCATTTCCTACCCGGTGCAATGTCGCAATGACTTTGCCCAAGATTTTGAAATCGCTTCTTTCACTAGCCCTTATAGGTTGCATCGCATCATTTTCCGGCTTCAAAATAATGACTTTCTTCTTGCGATAAAACTTTTTTACTGTGGCTTCATCGCCCAGCAAAGCAATAACAATGTCTCCGTGATCTGCAACGGATTGTTGTTGAGCAATGGCAATATCTCCATCATAGATGCCGGCCCTTATCATACTGTCGCCACGAACGTGAAGCGCAAAGAGTCTTGTGGCTCGGCCAACGAGGGAGCGATCCACGGAAATTGTCCCTTCATAATTTTCTTCAGCTAAAACGGGTAGCCCTGCGGTAACCCGGCCAATCAATGGGACGGAAACTGTAGAATAATGAGCAGATTCGTCCCTGCTCTTGTTGGAGACCATAAGCTCCAATCCCCTCCATTGATTTGGATTCCGCCGGATCTGACCTTTGCGCACCAGGGCCTTCAGGTGCTCTTGAACAGCATTTGGGGATTTAAAGGAGAATTGTCCTTGAATTTCAGAAATGGTGGGAGGAAAGCCAGAATATTGAATATGGGTTTTGATAAAACTTAAGATCTCCGCTTGGCGTTTTGTTAATTCAGGTTGTTTTATCATCGTGGCCAAATATGAAAAAGTTGGAGTTAAATCTCTTATACTGTAATTTTATACAGGTGTCAAGAAAAAAATAGACTTTGTGAATCTTTTCTTCTTGAATTTTTATTCTTTTGCTTCATAATAGAGAAAATGGATCATCATGGGATACAAATCACGTATCACCCCTGCCTGCGGTAGGCAGGAATCACAGAAAAAAGGGAGGGTGGGGAGATGAGACTCGAAAGATTTGAAGGTGTTTGGACGGCCATTGCGACTCCCTTTAATCGAAAAGGGGAGATCGATTTTGAGGGATTGGAGAAGAACATCCGGTTTCAAATAGAAAACGGAGCCAATCTCATCCCTACGGGAACGACCGGTGAATCTCCAACGCTCGATTGGAGGGAACATGACCGGGTCATCACGAAGGCAGCCAAACTGGCAAAAGGCAAAGCCTTTGTCATGGCCGGGACAGGCTCGAACTCCACAAAGGAGGCCCTCCGTGGGACGAAGCATGCCATGGAGGTGGGGGCCCAGGGCGCTTTGCTTATGGACTGCTACTATAATGGGCCATCTTCCCTCGAACTGAGGACTCAGTATTATGAAGTGATTGCCAGGGCATTCCGCAAAGCTTTCATTATGCCCTATGTTATTCCCGGAAGAACGGGCACGAAACTCGAGGTCGAGGACCTGACTATCCTCCATCGGAAGTTTAAGAATGTGAGGTCCGTGAAAGAGGCGACTGGAGACCTTGACAGGATGGCGAAGACGAGGACCCTCTGCGGTGAAGACTTTGACATCCTCTCCGGAGACGATGATAAGACCTTCGAGATGATGAACCGAAGTGACATCCGTGCCTCGGGTGTCGTCTCGGTGATGTCAAACATCGTGCCAGGCCCCATTGGCGAGATGGTAAAGGCGATCCTGAAAGGAGATATGGAGAGGGCAAATTATTTAAAAGAGGTTCTGGACCCCCTCTTTAAAGTCGTAACGGTCAATACCATTGAATCCTACGAGGGCTTTGAGGTTCCGTGCAAGTTCAGGAATCCCGTAGCCATTAAAACGATGATGAAGGGACTTGGTATGCCATCCGGGCCTTGCCGGCAACCCCTTGGAAAGATGACCCCCAAGGGGGTGGAGATCGTTCGAAACGCCCTTAAAACCGTTCACGAAAAGGACAGGGAGATCCTCAGACCCATCCAGGAATTCTATAAGATGAATGTGGAGGAGAGACTCACAAACGATCGTTACTGGAAGTAAAGGAAGCATTATGAAAGACATGGAAAATAAAGCGCCTGTCCCCCTCTGGGATAGGCGCTTTATTATTTCCACCTCGCCCTTAACAACTTCTTTTTTCCTCCCATTGATTGCCTAATATAATAAATAGATGAAGCTCTAAGCTAATGATTTTTAAATATATTTCAATGTATAAATGCACGCCTTCAGACCTCAATTTTTTTCTTGACACGTGATTGATAAGATGATATGAAGATCATATCATCTTATCAATTGGAGTTGAGATGGCGTCTGTTAATAAGAAGAAACTAGCCGATTCCGTTATCGATGAAATCAAACGAATGATTCAGAGCGGCGAGATCAGGGAAGGAGATAAATTACCCAACCAGAACGAGTTCGCCGCTCAGCTTAGGGTCAGTCGCACATCCCTACGAGAGGGCCTAAATACATTGACAAGGCTTGGGGTGATCGAACAGCGACCTGGCTATGGCACCGTCCTCCGGTCCAGAATTCCTGCTCTCTTTACAGACCACCCTACCCCTCCCTTGATCTCGGATAAGGCAGCTACTATCGAACTGATTGAAGCTAGGCGTTACATTGAGATCGGCGCCGCGGAGTTGGCCGTTAGGAATTCGACACCTGAACAAGTGGAAGAGATGAGGGTTCTCATCGATGAGATGACTCTTGCCGTCAACGAAGGGAGGATTGAAGACTATATTGAGAAAGATGTGGCCTTTCATTTCGTCATTGCCAAGGCCTCACAAAACCGCTTCATCATAAACCTCTATGTCACGCTCAGGGGGGTCATGGAGCAGTATATGCGTGAATCGTTCCATCTCTTACCTTGGATGCTTGACCGGTCGCTGAAGTTCCATCAAAACATCTTTGAGGCCATCAAAAATGGAGATCATTCCAGAGCGGCTTCCCAGATGGAAAAACATATCCGGAATGTTCAAACGGTGATTGAGAATTACTACCAGCGGTTACTCAAAAAACCTCTCCAGGGGAACAGTGGAGGGGGCCGGACGTTGGAAGAAAATATTTCTTGATCCCGTTCTAATCGGTAAGAAAGAGGAGGAGAGGATGAAGAAAAGGTTGACCCGGTTTGATCTCCAGAATATGAAGGAATCTGGGAAGAAGGTAGTTTGGATAACCTCCTATGATTACTGGACGGCTCAGTTTGCGGAGCAGGCAGGCATGGATATGATTCTGGTGGGGGACTCTTTGGGTATGTGTATCTACGGCTATGAAGGAACCATTCCCGTCACCATGGACCAGTGCATCTACCATTCCGAAGCCGTGCGTCGAGGGGCCCCCAACACTTTTATCATAGGAGATATGCCCTTCCTCTCTTATCAGGTAAATGTTGATGAAGCCGTTCGAAACGCCGGTCGGTTTTTTAAGGAGGCCAGGGTCGATGCAATCAAGCTCGAAGGGGGTCGGAGGGTTTGTCCTCAGATTAAAGCGATTGCAGATGGAGGCATGCTGGTCATGGGACATATTGGCCTCACCCCTCAGAGTTCAGGCCAATTGGGCGGATTCAAGGCCCAGGGCCGCACGGCAAAGACCGCCATGGAACTCATCGAGGATGCTAAAGCAATTCAGCAGGCAGGAGCTTTTACCCTTCTTGTAGAGGCAGTTCCTCCAGAGGTCTGTAAAATCATCCGGGATCAATTGACTATCCCCGTTTACAGCATCGGAGCGGGAGTGGATGCAGATGGACAGCTCATGATCGTTAGCGATCTCCTTGGTATCTTTCAGGCCTTCACACCGAAATTTGTAAAGAGATATGCAAACTTAGGTGAAGAGACCCTAAAGGCCCTCATAGCCTATGTCGAGGATGTTCGGTCCGGACGCTTTCCGGACCCCGTCCATACTTACAATATGGCGGAGGGGGAGCTCCCCCAATTGATGGCCGCTTTGAAAAAGTGAGAAAGTTTTTATTAAGCGATACAAAAAGGAGATAAGCATGGACTTGAGAGAATATTTAAAAATCGACGGTTCGGTGGTGGAGGAAATCAATCGGTTCCTGCTTGATCCAGCTAACCCAGCCATTAATGAGGTCCTTGAGGTGGTTGCAAAATATGGGGCGCCGGAAGAAATCAATGCCAAGGCTCAAGAGGTAAGAAAACTACCTAACCTTCTCCAACAGCTACGAAACATTGAATCACCTTATCTGAAGGATTTGGAATGGTTGATGGTTGAGGTGAATCGTAATTCCTTTATTTCTATCTCCGATTACCGCCGGAAGGTTTTGGGTAAGGAAGTTGATAGAATTAAATTCGATGAAAGACGAACTGTCACCTTAGAAATCAGCGCCCTTCAATATTTTCCCTGGCTTATCCTCGAAGCCCGCCAGTCCATTGAGAAGGGAGAACTCATGCCTGCCCGCTATATTCGGGTTCGCAGAATGAAGGAGCAGGAGTCAGACCAGGGAGACATTTTCGCAACGGCTGCTGCGATGCAGATCATCGGGGCCAGTTATGTGGAAACTCTTGATACGAAAGGAACGGATGGATCGAATGTGCACTTGGGGGGGCCAGAAACCATCACCGGTTATTTCGGAGGCATTGGACAACCCAATGATTATGCCCTGAAATGGATCGACGAATACCTCTATTACTACACCCGCTATGGGATAAAGCAGGTGCTGAACATTAACCCAGGAACTATCCTTCTTGGTTATATCCTCCACAAGTTGGGGGTCGATATCGAGTTCAAGATTTCCGTTTTCATGGGGAATGACAATCCTTATTCTGTTCTATGGACTCTATTGGCAGCCCGCCTCTTTTCCCGGCAGGATGGGTCCACTCCGCTCAAAGGCTTCAATCTGAGTAATTCTGTCAACTGCCAAACTTTGAAGCTCTCAGCAGAGATACGCCAGAAGCTGGGTTTGAGGGATCAAGTACGGATTGAGCATCATATTACAGAAACCTGGAAAAGCATTGTTCGACAACCTTACAACAGACGTTGCGATCTCCTGGAGGTGGCTCCTTACATCTCTAACATCTCAGCTAAACATGAGGGGGGCGATCCTGAAGTGGAGGAGGAGAGAAGCCATCCCTCAGACATTCTCGATTACTTTCGTGCCAAAGATGAGATCCTCTCGTCAGGCGATATGCCGCACCTTATAAGAAATTACTTGGACAAGCATGATGCGGTCAATAGGACCGCGAGAGCATTGACAGAAAAAGGTCTCGCTTTTTTGGCTGCTCCGAATCTTCATGCCGGGTGAACATTAAGACTTTTTTGAATGAGAAGGTAGGTGGACATGTGGATTGATCGAGAGGCATGTACCGGTTGTGGGAAATGTTTTCCTTATTGCCCTGTTGAGGCTATCCTTTGGCATAAAAAGGACAAGGAGGAGGGTAGCACCAAACCTTATGCAGAGATTGTTCGAGATGAGTGTGTCGAGTGTTCGGTCTGTTTCAAGGCCAAGGTCTGTCCGACGGATGCCATTCGTAATGAAGACCTGGAATGGCCGAGAGTGTTGAGAAGAGCCTTCAGTGATCCTTTCCATGAACATAAGGGCACTAATGTCCCCGGAAGAGGGACGGAGGAGATGAAAACCAATGAGGTCACCGGGCGCTTCAGAGACGGCTATATAGGAGTTGGCCTCGAATTCGGAAGACCGGGGGTAGGGGTCCGTCTGGGAGAGACGGAAAAGGCGCTCAAACGCTTTGTCCAAATGGGGCTCAAATTAGAGCCCCTCAATCCTCTCACCCAACTGATCGAGAATCCTGAGACAGGGGAACTGAAGAAGGACGTCCTCAATGAAAAGGTCCTCTCTGCCATTGTCGAGTTCATTGCTCCCTTTGAAAGAGCCCAGGAGATCTTTGAAGCCATTAAAGAGATCGGATCAGAGATTCACACCGTCTTCAGCCTCGATCTGATCAGTAAGGTCTCACCGGATGGAACAATTCCGGTTGTCCAAGGGGCAGAAAAAGCTGGGATCAGGTGTTCAGTGAACGGAAAGGTGAATCTGGGTTTAGGCCGCCCCCTTTTTCATAAGTAACCAAAGGAGGAATCGTTTAAGATGACACACACACTGCATCGGCAGGGGAGTCTGGAAGATCTCAGAAAAGATTTTGTGGTCTTCTCAATGGCCTGCCAGTCAGTCAACGCAAAAGGGTCTGTTCCAAAGATTCAAAAGGTATTTGAGATTATCGAAAAATACAATCCGATCAATTTCGGAGATGTTAAGACTGGAAACATCTTCAAGGCTACCAAAGAGGCGATGAAGGAGAATTTAAAGGAGAACTCTTACATCCATTTCGTATTTACCGACAGGGAGACTGTGGGAAAGGTTCTCAGAGACCTGAAGGATGCAGATATTGGGCTTTCTGTAGTGGTCAGCGGAGTGGTTAATGAGATTGACCAGCTCTGTAAGCAAGCCGGGTTAAAAATGCACACCGTTGAGTTCTCCGGGGGAATTTATGGAAAGACGGAGCGTTTACCCGAGGGGCCGATCCTTGAGATTACGACGATGTGCGGCCATGGCCTCATCGCGAGCAATCTGGTCAGGTATTTGGTGGAGCAGGTGAGAAAAGGCAAAAAAAAAGTTGAAGAGGCCGCCGTTGAATTGGCAAAGCAGTGCCAGTGCGGCGTTTTCAATCCCAAACGGGCAGAACAATTGCTTTTGAGGCTGATCTGAATGGACCAAACCGGATCTCAATCCATCAAACTCTCAACGAGCCGGATCATTTTTTTAAAGGAGGTTCACCTATGATTGAAAAGATTAAACCCTTCACAGATTGGAAGCAGGGAGTGGGCCGGGTGAAGATGATCATCAATGGAGAGTCAGTGGAAGCCGCGAATGGAAAGTGGCTCTCCGTGGAAAACCCAGCCCATAAGGGAACGGATGCCGGCCAGGTGCCCAGGGGCGGGGCCACCGATGTAGACCAAGCGGTTAAGGCAGCGGCCGAGGCCTTCGTATCCTGGAAGAAACTGCCGGCTCGTGAACGTGGAAAGCTTCTGCTGAAGATAGCCGATTCCATCGAAAGCGAGCAGGAGGAATTTGCTCGGCTCTATTCTCTTGAGACGGGCAATGCCATCGCTACTCAGTCCAGAGGCGAGGTGATGCTGACGGCGGATCTTATCCGCTATTTCGGTGGTGTAGCCGGCGAGATCAAGGGAGAGGTCATCCCATTGGGTGAACAGCTTTTCAGTTATTCCCGTCGTGAACCCCTGGGAGTCGTAGGTGGAATTGTGCCCTGGAATGCACCATTGGCCTTGAGCGCCCTCAAGATCTCCATGGCCATCACCCCCGGCAATACTCTGGTCCTCAAACCCTCGGTGGAGGCGCCGCTTACGGCGATCAAATTGGTTGAGCTTTGCAACAGGGCCTTACCTAAAGGAGTACTTAATGTCGTCACCGGGACGGGCTCCGAATGCGGAAAGGCGCTGATCCAGCATCCGATGGTCTCCAAGCTCTCCTTTACGGGATCTACAGAGGTGGGACGTGATATCATGCATGCCGCTTCGGAACGTATCATTCCAGTCTCTCTTGAGCTGGGAGGAAAAAGTCCGCAGATCGTCTTCCCCGACGCCAATGATGATGTCACGGTTACTAACGTCATCAACGGCATGCGCTTTGTCCGTCAGGGCCAGTCCTGCACGGCCGGATCGCGTCTTTTCCTGCACGAATCGATCTACGAGGCTTTTTTGGAAAAGCTTGTGGCCAAACTGAAAGCCTTCAAGATCGGCGACCCTCTTGATGAGTCCACCCAGATCGGAGCTATTGTGAATGAGAATCAGTATAACAAAGTGGTGGCTTACATTGCCGGGGGACTCGGAGAGGTCGGGGCCAAAGTCCTTTGCGGAGGATTGCCGCCTAAGACGCCGCCATTCTCAGAGGGGTATTACGTTGAGCCCACAGTCTTCATCGGTGTAAAAAACGAGTGGCGCATTGCCCGTGAGGAAGTCTTCGGCCCCGTGCTGGTCGCCATCCCTTGGAAGGAAGAGACCGATGCAATCCGCATGGCAAACGATAGCCACTATGGCCTCGCAGCATTCATCTATACTCATAACATTTCCAAGGCCCTTCGCACCGCCCACGAGATCGAGTCCGGTTTTGTTCAGATTAACCAGGGTGGAGGTATTGTCCCAGGTCATTCCTATGGTGGATTCAAACAGAGCGGGATCGGTCGAGAATGGTCTCTCGAAGGTATGCTGGAAGGCTTCACCCATCGAAAGAGCATAACCGTCAACCTGGCTTATTAAGCAGCAATGAAATGGAGGTTCACTTATGAGCAGCGATATTCCCAAAGCGGATCCAAGATTTATCGAGAAGATTGATCTGAGCGAGGTGGTCCTCACCCGTTTTCATCCTGGCGATGACCTCTTCCAGGTACTGGTCAAAACTGTCAAAGACCAAGGCTGGGAGAGGGCTGTCATCATCTCCGGCATAGGGAGCCTTGAGAATGTGGTCTTCGTGGCTCCCAAGCCGGCATTCAAAATTCCCGTCCAACCAGCCGAAAATCTAAATAAGATCGAGATGAAAGGGCCATTCGAACTCATGAGCATCGAGGGCAATATCGTTCCCTTAGTAGGCGAGTTCGGCAATCTAAAACATGGGGATCCGGTGCTGCACATCCATTGCTTGCTGTCCTATGGCAATGGAGAGCTGACAGGAGGCCATATGGTGGCAGCCAAGGTGTTTACCACCACTGAAATTTTTATTGCCAATATCCAGGGGTCCAGAGTCAAAAAGAAGAAGAGCGATGTCACCGGACTGATGGAGTTCAGAAATGATCTTTAAAAATAATGGCAAGTGGTGAAAAGAGGCATCTGTAAGATACCAGATAATGAAACACTTCCATCCATTTTGAGAAAGGAGGTGGTTTTAAAAAAACAGGTTCCATGAAGGATTGAAACTTGGGAGAAGCATTTTGAAGAAGGGCCTATTAAATAAGAGGAGGTAAACAAGATGACGAAAAAAGGTTCGATTATCCCATTGATAAGTCTGGCATTGGCATGGGTCTTCATATGGATGACACCGACCTTTGCTGCGGATACAATAAAGATAGGGCTTATATATTCGCTATCCGGGCCCGGGGCTGCAATCGGAGTGGGTCAGATGGAAGGGGGCAAGATGGCTGTGGAGGAGATCAATGCCGCTGGCGGGGTGAACATCGGCGGCAAACAGTTTAAACTTGAGGCGATTGCCCGTGATGACGAGACCAAACCGGACGTGGCAATCGGACGGTTCAAGGAAATGGTGAAAGACCAAAGCGTGACGGCTGTCGTGGGTGGGACTTTTGGACATGTCTCTATGGCTTTGAATGAGGAGACTAAGAAGAGCGGCGGCTTCTTCATGGCGACTAATGGCGTGCCGGAAGATTTCTTCAAGAAAACAGTGAAATCCCCGACAGCGCTCTGCATCGTTGCGGCTGCGGAATGGGCCGGCCGCGGCGCAGCAGCCTACATGACCGATCAGATGAAAGCCAAACGGATTGCCTGCTTCATGCCGGACTATGCGATCGGAAAGGGGACATTCAAAGGTTTCCAGGAGATTATCAAGGACCGTCCTGGAGTCTCTTATGAGACGATCTGGCATCCGGTCGGGAGTCCGGACATGACGAGCTTCCTGATCAAGGCCCTTGAATATAAGCCCGATGTCCTCTTTGTAGGATCCTGGGGAGGTGATGCAATCAACGCCCTCAAGCAGGCCCTTGAGACAGGGGCCGGGAAGAAGACCCAGATTTTTCATTTCTGGCTAATGAATGCCTTTGCTACCGGAATCCCGGCCAATGCGATCAAAGGAGTAAGGGGGCAGATGTTTTGGTACCACGACATGAGAGGGTTTAATGATGCAGAAGTGGTCAAGGCCTCGGAGGAGTTCACGAAGAAATACGTGGCCACACATAAGGAACCCCCGGAAGTCTACACTATGACCTCTTACTATGGAGTTATGGAGACCGTTCGTGCCATGAAACTGGCCGGTTCCACGGATCCGAAGAAGATGTACGCTGCTCTAATGGCTCATCCCGAGTGGCGAGGCGCCAAAGGCGTGGCAAAGTGGCGAGAAGATGGCACCTGTATTTATAAATATTCCACCTGGATTGTCGAGGGAAAGGGTCCAGAGGATCGGAAGAGTGACCGGTATCCTGAAAAATTTGACTATGCACGAATTGTGGACGTTTATGCCGGCGATGCCTATGTGCCGAGCATGAAAAGCCTGGGGTATTAATCAGAGTCCGGGAGGGGATCTTCCTCCCGGACTGCTCTTCATTCCATTCAGAAATCGTAGACTTTGATGATTCAAACGGATGGCTTGACCAAACAGTTTGGTAGTCTGACAGCAGTCAATGGGGTTAATTTCCAGATTACTGAAGGGCAGCATTCTGGAATCATCGGTCCGAATGGCTCTGGAAAGACGACCTTGTTTAATCTTCTCACAGGGTTTTTCCTACCGACTCGAGGAACGATTCTTTTCGAAGGCCGCGATGTGACGAAGGTTCCCATTTACCAGCGAGTATGTATGGGGATGGCCCGAACATTCCAGCTCGTTTCGGTTTTCAATACCATGACGGTTTGGGAAAACCTTGTGCTCTCCGGCATTCGGTTCCGCAACGAAGAGACCGTCGCCTTCCGGTTTTTCCTTCGCAATATTCGAAGAGAAAAAATTCAACAGAGCTGTTATGAGGCTTTGGGAGAAGTCGGGCTTCTCTCGAAGGCAAGAATTCCCACCTCAGAGCTGTCTTACGGTGACAAACGAATGCTGGAGATTGGAATCGTTTTGACGCTGCACCCCAAAGTTCTGCTCCTGGATGAGCCATTTTCAGGGTTAAGCGATCATGAGATCCACCATGTTCTGAACCTGATTCATCGACTCAAGGAGAAATTGACGGTTGTTATTATCGAGCACAAGATCTCCAAGATTCTTGGTCTTGTAGATCGACTCTTCGTCATGAATGGAGGCCGCCTCATCTGTGAGGGCTCTCCTGAGGAAGTCTTGTGTAACCCGGAAGTCAGGGAATGTTACTGGGGGAAGGAGGAAGGGGATTGCTTGAGGTAAAGGAGATCGATGTTGCTTATGGCGGCGCAAAAGTGGTGCATGGAGTCAATCTTGGGCTGCATCGGGGAGAAATGGTCTTCGTCGTTGGTCGAAATGGAGCCGGAAAGACGACGCTCTTAAAGACGATCGCTGGACTGCTCAAACCCATCAAAGGAACGATCGTTTTTGAAGGTAAAGAGATCCAGGGGCTTTCTGCTGAAAGAATCGCCCGCCTGGGATTTCGTTTCGTTGCCCAGGAGAAGAAGGTGTTCAGCGCCCTTACGGTTCGGTCAAATATTGAGTTAGCGGCCTATGGCGCAGGAGAGAACCCTGAAACCGCCTTAGGAAAAGCCGTGGACCTTTACCCGGATCTCCGTAAATTTATGAATCTTCATGCCGGGGGCCTCTCGGGTGGTCAGCGAGAAATGCTTCTGATCGGAAGGGCCCTCTCGGTTAATCCTAAAGTTGTTTTGATCGATGAGCCGACTGAAGGACTGGCTGCCATCGTTATCAAGGATATCTTCCGTATTCTTAATGGAATGAAGGAGAACCTGTCGGCGATCATTGTGGAACAGAATCTTTCGGTCGTTTCGAGACTCGCAGACCGGGTCTACGTGATGAAAGAAGGAAAGATCATTCGGGAACTTACTGAAAAGGCTGAGATCAGCAACAGCACAGAACTGGAGACCTATTTGTGAGGAGTCCGAATAGAGAACATTCACTGCCCCCTCCTTCAATAGCCGCCGGCAGGGCCAAGATGTTTGCAGAATTGGCCTTCATTACCGTGGGCTTCCTCCTCCTGGCCGCGGCCATCAAGATGCACTGGGTCACTAATTTTATGGTTTTCTGCATTTTTGCACTCAGCTACGATCTTCTCTACGGCTACATGGGCCATCTTTCCTTTGGCCACATGCTCTATTTCGGAACAGGAGCCTACGGAACAGCTTTATGGCTGGTTTATGGAAATAACAATCCCCTGATTGGCCTCATGGCAGGCCTGGCGGCGACAGCCCTCTGCTCTGCCCTTGTGGGACTCGTTGTGGTTCGGAACCGAGGCGCCTCCTTTGCGCTGATCAATATGGCGTTTAACGAAATAGGATACTTTCTGGCGACCTCGGCCCTCGTCAGCCTTACTCGTGGGGCAGACGGACTCAGTTGCACCGCCGGCCAGATGTTTGGCTTCATCAACTTCTATAATGACACCCATGCCTTTGTTTTTGTTTTACTGATGGTTTTAGCCGTTTTCTGGTTTCTAAGAATACTTACCCAATCCTCTTATGGAGTCCTGATTCGTTCCATTAAAGAGAATGAGAAAAGAACTCAGTTCCTGGGCTATAATACCTTCGCCTATAAATGGATCACCTTTGTCCTTTCCTCGGTACTGGCAGGTTTATCCGGGGGGATTTTTGCGTTGATCCAGGGCTTCGTCAGT
>Ga0154725_1160_pt1 | contig 13196 bp, 16 predicted proteins | sample Rifle2008BG16ft_FD_105733 | JGI IMG/M metagenome (GOLD analysis project Ga0154725, IMG submission 105733) | Deltaproteobacteria bacterium RBG_16_49_23 | reverse complement strand
TCCATGGCCGCCCGCTCCGGCGAGGATATCCGAATGGAGAACTCCCTCTCCTTCCATTCGGAGAATCCCTCACGGTTGTTTCCCGGGAAAAGGCTCGTTCGGGTCACAACAAGACGAAGACTAAACCGTTCTCCTGAGAACCAGGCGGGTATGACCATCCGAGGTTGAGCGTAAAGAAAGAGGGTTCTTGTCTCTTCAGGAACGTAGTGACCGTAACCCTTGAGTTCAAGGGCCGTCTTCCCTCCTGCGTGAACTTCAAGCTCAAGCCGGGATTGAACTGCGTATAAGGCTCCGGGCCACTCGACCCGATCTTCAGGGAGGATGTAGGCCCCCTGGCCAAAAGATTTAATCCAGCCGCTACGGCGATATTTCGTCAGGAGATCGTAAGTAAACCCTTGCCGCTTCAGGTAAGAAGCCGTTGCAACGGTTCCCCGGGACCACTTGCGGATGAGCTGGTTTATTTTTGTTGTTTTTTCATTACTCATGGTACTTAAATAACAATAATTTTAAACCAAAGTCAAGGGAGAAGTTTAAAAAAGTCGGAATTTCATTACTGGAAGGCAAGAAATAACAATTTTTTTAAACCATAAGAAAAACTTATTTTCTTGCTTTTAAGTATAAATTAGCTTATAATGGATTAATAAAATAAGTTGCACAGAGCCTTTAGGCTTATCGCTTACGCCCGCAAGAACTCTAAACGACTTCTTTGCGGGTTTTTTTATCAGCTAAAAGCCGATATGGAGGTTAAAATGACAATTGCATTCTACAAGCGGCAGGAGAATGACGGTGTGAAAGTAATCAAAGTTGAAGGCGGAAGGGAAAAAGAAAAGGAGGTAATCGTCCGTCACGAAATGGTTTTTTCGAAATGGAAAACATGGAATTATGGCAATTTTTCACGCGACTGGAACAAGAATTATTCCGTCTAAGAAAGAGGAAAAAACTTAAAAAAGGAGAATGATGATGAATATTTATGTGGGAAATTTGTCCTATGATGCGACAGATGCGACGATTCGGGAGGCTTTTGAATCCTTCGGCCAGGTAACCTCAGCGAGAGTGATTAAAGACAAGTACAATGGCCAGTCCCGGGGGTTCGGTTTTGTAGAAATGCCTGCGCCGTCTCAGGCTCAAACTGCCATTAAAAGCCTTAACGGGAAGGAACTCCTGGGCAAACAGATCAGTGTGAATGAGGCCCGTCCCCGTGCCGACCAGGGAAGAACCGGGGGAGGGCGGATGGATTATAGCGGCCGCGGAAACCGTTATTAATCTTGTTTTCTCAGAAAAGAGGTTGAACAATGTTACAGCGAAGAAGACCCAGGAGGTTTCATGCTTCAAGGTCGAACCATTTGAGGCATCCCAAATCCTATAAAGTTATATGTTCGGATTGCGGAAAGGAGGTTGTTCTCCCCGTCCCCCCGCCGAATGACAAGAAACTGCTTTGTATGGAATGCTTCAAGAAATAGAGAATATCCAAGGAACATGTTGGACCAGAAAGGTTTTATGGGGAAGAATGTGTCGGTTAAAGAGACAAGCGGAGGCCATGACTTCCGAGAAGGAGAGTCATAGGGATTTGAAAAACTCAGTTATCATGATGGAAAGGAGTCATTATGAATAAAGAGAGGCTTGAATGGGTTATATCAGGATTAAGCCAGTATAAATTAACTAAGAATGAAGACCAATTTATCAAATCTATATCAGGAGATTTCGATCAAAAACAAATGTTAACAGAACGCCAGGAAGAAAGACTCGAAACCCTTTATAAGGAGAAGTCAAAATTGAAACCCAATATCAATTCTCCTGATTATTTTTCTTTTCAGAAAGCTACCCCCAAAAAGGCCAGGGTCCGTAAACTTTTTGCGAAAGATGTTTTGATAACATCCTGACCTTACCTGCTTACCGCCTCTCCACTTTTCTAGGATAACGAATGCATCGTTTTTCCTTCCGATGTCAGTCCTAACAACGGGACATAAATTCTAAGACAAAGGTGAGAGAAATTTGAAGTAATGCTCAGGGCAAATCAAATCATTCGCTTTCTTCCCCTTTGTCTTCATCTTGCTCGGGCAGTTTTTCTAATTTGACCTTTGAGATTCTGCGGCCGACCATTTCGACGATATGAATCCTTTTTTGTTCCACCTCCACCACATCGCCGCCTTCAGGAATCTTTTGCAGGGTGGCCATCAGGAATCCTCCCAGGGTTTCATATTCAGGTGATTCCGGGAGGATGACGTGATAGTCCTCTTTCAAATCCCTCAGACTGATCGACGCATCGATCAGGAGGGTCCCGTCTTTCAACTGGGTAACAGGACTTTCGGTATCATGTTCATCTCTGATCTCCCCGACAATCTCTTCGATCAAATCCTCGATGGTCACGAGACCCGACACACCGCCATATTCATCTACCACAAGGGCCATATGGACCCTCCTCTTTTGCATCTCTTTGAGGAGAAGGCTGATGTTCATCGTTTCGGGGACAAAGAAAGGGGAGCGGATGATCTTCCGGATATCCACTTGGCCTGTTTTTCCAAGGAGGGTAAGAAAATCTTTTGCATTGAGGATTCCCCTGATGTCATCGAGCTCCCTTCCGAAGACAGGGTATCGAGAAAACTGTTCCTCTTCGATGATGGAAAGAATTTCACGGGGTGGGCGATCGATCTGGATGGCCATCATTTGTGTGTCGGGGACCATCACTTCTTTGACAGACATGTCTGTAAATTCAAAAACACTTTGAAGGATCTTTTCTTCCGTGGACTCGAAAACGCCATGCTTCCCGCCTTCTTTGATCAAGAGCTTTACCTCTTCTTCGGTAATATAGGCCCTTTCGGTAAAAGGCTTTCTGCCGAAGGGGGCGAGCACGAGAGAGGTACTGAAGGTGAGAAGTTTAACGAAAATAGAATTGATCTTTGAAAAGGAATCAATGGTCCTTGCCGTCCAAAGCCCCACCGTTTCGGGGTGCATCAATGCAATGGATTTGGGCACCAGTTCACCGAAGATGACGGAAAAATAGGTGATAACCACCACAATGATTCCAATGGCAATGGGTTCGGCGACGACAGGGGCTCCCTTAAAAGGAAGCGCCTGAATGGCAGGCTTGATGACTTCTACGGCTGCAGCTCCTCCGACGGCTGAGGCAAGGACACTGACACCCGTGATGCCGATCTGAATGGTGGCCAAAAATCGATCCGGTTCCTCCTTCAGTTTTAGAAGGATTTTGGCATTTCTATTTCCACTCTCGGCCATCTGCTTGATGTGAGTCTTTCTTGCCGTCACAACGGCGATCTCTGTTCCGGCCAAATAACCATTTAAGAGGATGAGAATGGCGATTAGAAGCGCCTCCCCTAAAAGGGATTCCATTTTGTACCTCCTGTGCCTTAATAGCCTTTCCTGTCAACCTGAGGCTACCCGACCTAATGACCGGGGCTTGCTTAGGGTTGACTTTGAAAGAGGTCTTTAGAACTGGATTCGCTTGAGTCTTTCAATAGCCTCCTTTAACCTCGATTCATCAACCGTGAGTGTCATCCGAATATAACCCTCTCCGGCTTCCCCAAAACCATTTCCCGGAGCGGCGACAATGCCTGCCTTTTCAATCAAGAAGGTGGCGAATTGGGCGGAGGTATAACCTCGTGGAACACGAATCCAGAGATAGAAGGTGGCCCTGGGTGAGTCCACCTCCAGTCCGATCTCCTGGAGTCCCTTGACCATCACATCCCTTCGTTTTTGATAGATCTGATTGATTTCTGGAATAGGCGTGTCGAAGTGGTCGAGGGCTTCGATGCCTGCTTCTTGAATCGCCTGAAAGAGCCCTGAATCGATATTCGTTTTGATCCTTCCCAATCCGGAGATAATCTCAGCATTCCCTACGGCAAAACCGATTCTCCAGCCCGTCATGTTGAAGGTCTTGGAGAGGCTGTGAAATTCAATCCCCACCTCTTTCGCCCCTTCCACCTCAAAGAAGCTGATCGGCCGGTAACCATCGAAAGCCAGCTCGGAGTAAGCCGCATCATGGCAGACAATGATCCCGTAACGGCGGGCAAAGGCGACCACCTCTTCGAAGAAAGGCATTTCAGCAATGGCTGAAGTCGGATTATTGGGATAGTTGATGAAGAGAAGTTTCGATTTCTCTGCCACCTCCCCGGGGATTTTGGAAAGTTTCGGCAGGAAGCCATTCTCTTTGAGAAGGGGCAGGAAGTACGGAGTCCCTCCTGCAAAGAGGGTCGAGACGCGATAGACCGGGTATCCCGGGCTGGGGACGAGCACATAATCTCCCGGGTTGACAAAGGCCAGAGGGATATGGGCAATGCCTTCTTTTGAGCCGATGAGGGTGAGCACCTCTGTTTTAGGATCGAATGGGGTGTGGAATCTCCTCTCATACCAGCTTGCCACAGCCTGCCTGAACTGGATCATTCCTTCATAAGATGGATAACGGTGATTTCGGGGATCTTCGGCGGCCTTTTTCAGCCGTTCGATAATCGGCTGAGGAGTGGGAAGGTCCGGGTCTCCGATCCCGAGATCGATGAGGTCCATCCCCTTCTTCTTCATCTCCTCTTTCTTCTTGTCGATCTCCGCGAAGAGGTACGGGGGAATCTGTTCAATCCGTTTCGCCTTTTCAATCCGCATCTGCTTCTCCTTCCTGTCTCCCTACACAGATGTTTTTATTACTTTTTATCCTATGGTCATTCGAATTTCAAGAAGAAAAGAGTGATGCAGGATTTGATATTGACATCAACATCCCTTCCTATCATAATTAGGGGCACCTCTTAAGGAAGATCATGACAATGAGAGAAAGATCTGTTCTCAAATGGGCAATTCTCCTGCCGGTGGTTTTTTCCCTTCTTTCCGGATGCGCCGGGAAGGGAAAGGATGTCAAAACGATCAAGGGAGATCCGGAAGTCCTCTACCGGCAAGGGTTGGAACGGTTCAATAAGAGGGATTATTCCGAGGCGCTGAAGATCTTTGAACAGATCAAGTCCAACTTTCCGGATAGCCCGCCCTACACCCTCTGGGCGGAGCTGAAGGTCGGGGATTGCCATTATTTTCAGAAGGATTATGTGGAAGCCATCGTCGCCTATGAGGAGTTCAAGAAGACGCGGCCCACCCATGAGGATATCCCTTATGTTTACTATCAGATCGGCATGTCTTACTTCCAACAGTTGCGCACCCCTGACCGGGACCAGACCTCCACGAAGAAGGCTCTCTCCAACTTCGAATACTTAGTCGCCAACACCCCTCCCAATATTTTTACCGAAAAGGCCCCCGAAAAGATTGGAATCTGCAAGAAGCATCTGGCTGACCATGAATTCTATATTGGAAATTTCTATTACAAGAAGGGGAAATATCAGGCGGCCGCTTCCAGGCTGGAGGGACTGCTGGAGAAGTTTCCGAAGAGGGCCGAAGAGGATAAGACTCTTTTTCTTTTGGGCAAGAGCTACCTTGAACTTGATCAATGGGAGAAGGCAAGAGGGCCCTTTATCCGGATTGTCAACGAATATCCGAAGAGCTCCCATTACAGGGAGGTGAAATCGACCCTGGATCAGGGGATGAAGGAAAAAGCAGCCCTTCGCAAGGCTAAAGCCAAAGAACCCAAGAAGAAGGCAGATGCAACAGAAAGAGAATCAGAGAGGATTGCCCTGGTCAAATTCGATGAAGAGGAAAGGCAGCCGGTTCCATTCAGGGCCCAACCCACTCCTCCCGTTGGAAAGAAGGAAGAGAAGAAGGTGGTTTCCCTTCCTGCTGAAACAAGGTCCACCCCACCCACTCCTCCCCCCATTGAAAAGAGGGAAGAGGCGACTCCCCCCCTGATCAAATACGAAGAGGAAAAGAGACAGCCCGTCGCTTCCCTTTCACCCTCTCCGAAAGCAGAGGTGAAAGAGGAGGTAAAGATAGAGGTGAAACCAGAGGATGAAAAGCGGATGGCGCCGTTGCCGCCTCCTCCCGTATCGCCTGAAACCAGGGAAATGCCGAAAGGAAAAGAAGGGCTGAAGGAAGAACCTCAGAAGAAAAAAGAGAAGGAGAAAGTAGCGGCATTGCCGTTCCCTTCACCGAGAGAGAAGGGAACGTCGAAAAAAGAGATTCCCGCTGAACCCAGGGAAGTGAAATTGGGGGATACAACCGAGCCCATTGATATCACTTCGGACAGGGTGGAGGCCTTTTCTAAAGAGAACCGGATCGTCTTCAAAGGAAATGTGATGGCCCGGCAGAAGGACATGGTCATCTATTCCGATTCTCTGGAGGCCGTGATGTTTGGAGATGGTAAGGGGGTTGAGAGGGTCGTGGCCGGAGGGAATGTGAAGATCCAGCAGGGGCTTCGGGTCGCCAATTGTCAGAAAGCGGTCTTTTATAATCGGGACCAGAAGGTGATTTTGACCGGCGACCCGAAAGTATGGGAAGGCGAGAATATGGTCTCCGGGGAGGAGATCATCGTCGATATCGAAAAGAACCGAGTGGAAGTAAGAGGAGGGCCGGGAGGAAGAGGGAAGGTGCGAGTTCTTCCCGGCGGGGAATTTGAAAAGCCGAAATGATGAGTTGGCTCCCCGTTCTGATCTCCATCCTTTTATTCATTCCAGCCTGCCAGACTTCTGAAGAAGAAATCATCCAGGTCTTAAATCGGCGGGAAGAGGCTTTTCGGAAGAGAGACTTCTCCCTCTATCTCTCATCCATTTCAAAAGAGTATCGAGACAGGGACGAAGACTTTGATCGCCTTCAGAGCCGGATAGGAGGATACTTTAAGGATTTTGACCGGATCGAATATGTGAGCTGGGACCGTTCCATTCACATTGAGAGAGGCACCGCAGAAGTGGTTCAGCAGTTTCATTTAGAGGTGGAAAAGGCAGGGGAAAGGAACCGCTATTCGGGAAAAGAGGCCCTCTTCTTAAAGAAAGAGGGGAGAAAATGGAAGATCGTAAAGGGATTGTAATCCAATGGGAAATTTGACAATTCAGGAGAAAAATTATTAAAATGAACCCTGTTGTTGCATAAAGGTGTGGTTGAATCATCTGCATACCACCATAAAAAGGCGGTTTTCGCCACTTTGATAATACCTTTCAAAGGTCACTCTTGGGGTGATCCAGTGGATCATATTGATTTAGCGGCTGTGCCTCTATGGTTAAGGGTTTGATGAATCCAAGCGCCGAATTTAATGCAACAATAGGGTAAACGGGTTAGGAGTTTTCGGGCTCAGGTATGTTTGACAATCTTTCGTCCAGATTAGAATCCGTTTTTAAGAAACTTCGAGGCCACGGGAAGTTAACGGAGCAGAATATCCAGGAGGCCCTGAAGGAGGTGAGGGTGGCCCTCCTCGAAGCCGATGTCAATTTCAAAGTCGTGAAGGATTTCATCCAGTCTGTCCAGAAGAGAGCCATCGGTCAGGAGGTGATGGGAAGCCTTACCCCTGCCCAGCAACTGATCAAGATCGTGAAGGAGGAGATGACCTCGCTGATGGGCGGTCAGGAGCAGAGGATTCAACTTACGGGAAGTCCTCCTGTTCCAATCATGCTGGTCGGCCTGCACGGATGCGGAAAGACGACCACGGCGGCCAAACTGGCGCGCCACTTCCAGGGGATGAAGAAACGGCCTTACCTCGTTCCTGCGGATGTTTACCGTCCGGCTGCCATCGAGCAGTTGCAAAAATTAGGGGGGGAGCTGAAGGTCGATTTCTACCGGCCCGGTCCCTCGCAGATGCCGCTCGACATCTGCCTCAAGGCGAGGGATGCGGCGCTGAAAGGAGGATATGATCTGATGCTCATCGATACGGCTGGAAGGCTTCATATCGATGAAGCATTGATGCTTGAACTCAGAGAGATCAAAACGCAGATCAAACCGAAAGAGGTTCTCTTCGTCGCCGACGCCATGACCGGACAGGATGCCGTCAATATCGCAAAGAGTTTTAATGAGCGGTTGGGCATCGATGGAATCATCCTGACCAAAATGGATGGGGACGCCAGGGGAGGAGCGGCCCTTTCGGTCAAAGCAGTAACGCAGAGGCCCATTAAATTCATCGGCGTGGGGGAGAAGCTCGATGCCCTTGAAATCTTCCATCCCGAACGGATGGTTTCAAGAATTCTGGGCATGGGGGATGTCCTGACCCTGATCGAGAAGGCGGAAGCCACCTTTGATGAAAAGAAGGCGAAAGAGTTGGAGAAGAAGATCCGGAAGGACACCTTCACGCTGGAGGATTTCCGGGACCAGCTCCAGCAGATCCGGAAGATGGGATCGCTGGAATCGATCCTGAATATGATTCCCGGGCTGCCGAAAAAGATGAAAGGGATGGGAGGTCTTCAGGTGGATGACAGGGAGCTGGGGAGGGTGGAGGCCATCATCAACTCCATGACGCTCAAGGAAAGAGCCAATTTTACGATCATCAACGGGAGCCGGCGATTGAGGGTTGCAACGGGAAGCGGCACAACCGTTCAGGAAGTGAATCAACTCTTAAAACAGTATGCCCAGGCCCGAAAGATGATGAAGCAGTTTTCCAAAATGGGAGGAAAGGGATTGGGAAGAGGAAGAGGACAGGTACCGTTCTTTTCGTAAAGACAACTGTTTACTGGAAGGGTGGAATGATGGAAGAATGGAACAATGGGTTTAATTCAGAATCTGTTAGGTAATTTTTGGACCATCATTCCATTATTCCAATATTCCAGTATTCCATTTTTAAACAAAGGAGGTGATCCAAGACAACATGGCTGTATCGATTAGATTGATGAGATTTGGTGGGAAGAAGAAGCCTTTTTATCGGATTGTGGTTGCAGACCGTCGTTCTCCCAGAGATGGAAGGTTTATCGATCAGGTAGGGACTTACGATCCCAGGAAAGATCCGGCAGAAGTCCGAATTAAGGAAGAGAAGGCGATTGGCTGGCTGAGGAAGGGAGCTCAGCCCACACCGACGGTCCGTCAGCTTCTGGTTCGATCGGGTGTGACGAAGAAGTTGGCGGAAGGTAAACCCCGTTAGAAATTTTCCCCACTTCAGCCGCCGGCCCAGAGGGAGCAATGGGACATTATTTCTAACGGGGTAAAAAAGAGTAGATTGCCTTTTCCCACAGGATGGTTTTTAAAGGATCTCTCCAAGGACGGTTGCTCGAATTGGAGGTGGGATGATGACGACGAAAGAGTTGATTGAGTTTATCGCCAAGGCATTGGTCGACCATCCGGAGCAGGTCAGGGTTTTTGAGATCGAAGGGGAAAGAACCTCGGTCATCGAGCTCTCCGTAGCCAAGGATGATCTGGGGAAGGTGATCGGAAAACAAGGCAGAACGGCAAGGGCCATCCGCGTGATCCTGGGGGCAGCCTCTGCCAATCTGGGTAAACGTTCTGTCCTGGAAATCATCGAATAGCGACCCATGGAGCAATCTCTTTGCCCGATCGGGAAGGTGGTGAAGCCCCATGGGGTCATGGGGAAGATCAAAGTAGTTTATTTCGGTGAAAGCCTCGACCGCTTCCCTCTTCATCAGAAGATTTTCATCAAGGACAGCCTGGGAAGACCGGAATCCTACGAAGTCCTGGAAGTCATTCTTCAACCACCACGCCTCATCCTCAGATTGAAAGGGATCGAAAGGGTCGAAGAAACGGAGGGTCTCATCGGTAAGGAGATCTTCATTCGCAAAGAAGACCTCCCCGAACCCCAAGAAGGGGAGTATTATTGGTTCGAGATCCTGGGGATGGCGGTGGAGACAGAGAGGGGCAGAAGGATCGGCACGGTGAAGGAGATCTTTCCAACGGGAGCCAATGATGTCTATGTCGTCCAAGGAAAGAGGGGGGAAATCTTTCTGCCGGCAACCGGAGAGGTCGTCCAGAGCATTGACCGTCAAAGAAGGGTGATAAGGGTTGTCCGGATGGAGGGGTTGTGGGAGGATGAAGATGAGATTTGACATCCTCACCCTTTTCCCGGCCATGTTTTCTTCTCCCTTGCAAGAGAGCATCCTGGCCAAAGCGATTGAAAAAGGGTTGATCGAGGTGAGAACGATCAATATCCGGGACTTTGCTCTGGATAAACATCAGGTCGTCGATGATGCTCCCTATGGAGGGGGCCCGGGAATGGTGATGAAAGCCGAGCCCATTGCCCGGGCCATTGAGCAGGTGAAATCGGAAGATCCCTCTACCTGGACAATTTATCTGACCCCTGAAGGAAAACCTTTGAATCAGGAGGTGGCCGGGGAACTCTCCTCCCGATCCCATCTTGTCCTTCTCTGCGGCCGATATGAGGGAGTGGATGAGAGGGCGAGGGAGCTCTTCGTCGATGAAGAGATATCGATCGGGGATTATGTCCTGACCGGAGGAGAACTGGCCGCAATGGTCTTGATCGATGCCGTCTCAAGGCTTCTACCCGGAGTGCTGGGTTCGGACCGGTCGGCCGAGGAAGATTCCTTCTTTGGCTCTTTGCTGGAATATCCCCAGTATACCCGGCCTGCAAATTTCAGGGGGCATGCGGTTCCCGAAGTCCTCCTTTCGGGAAATCATCAGGCGATCTCCCTCTGGAGAAGGAAAGAGGCAATCAGACGAACGTGGATGAGAAGGCCGGATCTGTTAAGTAAAGCTTCTCTTTCTGAGGAAGATAAAAAGATCCTGGAAGAGATATCAAAAAACAATGTTTATTGACGGAGCGTCACCCACAACAATGAAAATCCCCCTTAGTCCCCCTTTTTCAAAGGGGGATAATTACACCTCCCTTTGGCAAAGGGAGGCGGGGAGGGATTTAAAGAAGCTATTTTCTGAGCAATGGCGTCTAACCTCTATTTAGGATTGGTTCACCATCCGGTCTATGATAAAAGAGGAGAGGTGGTCACGACCGCTGTGACCAACTTCGATATTCACGATATTTCACGCTGTGCGCGGACATTCGGACTGGGGGCCTTCTTTATTATCACTCCCCTTGAAAGCCAGGTGCAACTGGTGGAGAGGATCATCAGCCACTGGAAGCAGGGGGAGGGCTCGGTTTACAATCCCACGAGAAAGGAATCTCTCTCCCTTGTCCGGATATCCAGGAGCATTGATGAGGCGGATCATGAAATTTCACGACTTCATCAGAAGAAAGCGAAGCGGATTGCCACAGGAGCCTCTTCCTATCCCGAATGCATCGGCTATGGAGGCTTGCAAAGACTTCTGGAGGACCGGGATACCCCGTTTTTCCTCCTCTTCGGGACCGGATGGGGTTTGACCCAGGAAGTGAAAGAGAGTTCGGACTATGTGCTGGCACCCATCGAAGGAAAAGGTTATAATCACCTCTCTGTTCGTTCAGCCGTTGCCATCATCCTGGACCGACTGTTAGGAGAACGCCCCCCTCACCCCGCCCTCTCCCCAGAGGGGAGAGGGAAAGGGTGAGGGGTTCCGCAATTGAATAGAAGGGAGAGTAAAATGAATCCGTTAGAGTTGATTGAAAGGGAACAGATCCGGACGGACCTCGCTCCATTTAAGGTGGGGGATACGGTCCGGGTCCACGTGAAGATCATCGAGGGAGAGAAGGAGAGAATCCAGCCCTTTGAAGGAGTGGTGATCGGCAGGAAGGCCGGAGGGATCAAGTCGACCTTCATCGTGAGGAAGATCTCCTACGGAATAGGGGTGGAGAGGATTTTTCCCATGCATTCCCCCAGAATCGATCGGATCGATGTCATCAGCCGCGGGAAGGTGAGAAGGGCCAAGCTCTTCTATCTGAGGGGCCTGAAAGGCAAGGCGGCAAGGATCCGGGGCCAAAAGAAACAAGCCACCCAGTAAAATATTGGAATACTGGAATGCTGGAAGAATGGAATATTGGGTTTATGATTCCATTGCCGCATCATTCCAGATGGAATTCTGATGCTTTTTCCTTTTCTTCCAGCCCAGCCCATGGACTACTTCGAAAAGTTGTACTATGGACGAGGCTACCAGCGGGTTGCCGGTGTGGATGAGGTGGGAAGAGGCCCTCTCGCCGGGCCTGTCGTGGCCGCGGCTGTCATCCTACCTGAAGATGGTATTAAAGAGAAGCTTTTTGATTCAAAAAAAATTTCATCAAAAAAGCGAGAGCATCTTTATGAAACGATCCTTGCGGAAGCGCAGGGAGTAGGGATTGGAATTATTGGGCAGGAGGAGATCGATCTCCTCAATATTCTTCAGGCCACGCTAAGAGCCATGGTCTTGGCGATTGGAAACCTTCCCACCCTTCCAGATTTTGTCCTGATCGACGGTCCCCACGGTCTCAACCTCCCCATTCCTCAGAAACCAATTCGAAAGGGCGACCAACTTTGTAACTGCATTGCCGCAGCTTCCATCATCGCCAAGGTGACCCGGGACCGCATGATGCTGGAGTGCCACGAGAAGTATCCTCTATATAATTTTGCTAAACACAAAGGCTACGGAACAAAGGAGCATCGGAAGGCCATTGAGACATTCGGCATCTGCGAACTCCACCGCAAAACCTTCCGGGGCGTAAAAGAGTATCTATGATGGGGAGATAGGGAGAAAGGGAGATGGGGAGATAAGGAGATAAGGAGAAACAACTCCCCATTTGGAAAAGGGGGATGGAGGGGGATTTTTTTACGATAAAGCTTATTTTCTGGGGGATTTGCTACGGACACAAATCACGGACACGGACCACGGAGAGAAAAGAAGGAGCTTGGCGCGAAAGGGGAGGAGGTGGCCCTTCGATTTTTGAAGAAGAGAGGGTATCATCTTATTGAAAAGAATTATGTGTGCAAATTGGGTGAAATGGACATCATTGCCAGAGAGAAGGATACCCTGGCCTTCATCGAAGTGAAGACCCGGACCTCCACATTTTTTGGTCCCCCTCAACTGGCCGTCACTTCTTCAAAGCAAAGGCAGCTCTCCAAAGTCGCCTTGTACTATTTAAAGGAGAAGCGACTCGAAGACGTGAAGGCAAGGTTTGATGTGGTGGCCATTCTCCTCGGACAAGAAGGGGAGGAGGTTGAATTGATAAGAGATGCCTTCGATTTGAATTGGCCATAAAAAAAGCCCCCACCCCTTGCGAGGTGAGGGCTTTTAACATATGGTTTATGCCTGCCTGCGGTAGGCAGCCGCTCCAGGCTTCTACTTATGGAAATGAGCGACTTTTGTCTCCATGGTTGGCAGTTTTTGAGCGGCTTCTTCTATCGGTATTCTCATCGTGTAGAATGAACGCCAGACGAAGATGAGCCCGACAATGAACACCGGAAGAGCGATGTAGGGAGCGTAGTTCGTGGAATTGGCTTCCTTCGCGTGTACCGTCATCTCGATCGCGATTT